>MDSV01002120.1_pt1 | contig 12706 bp, 10 predicted proteins | sample 810851 | NCBI WGS metagenome assembly MDSV01 (sample SAMN05326640, study PRJNA326480) | marine metagenome | isolation source: seawater | place: Atlantic Ocean: North East | collected 2012
ACCTTAGTTTCTAATTTCCAATTCAAATCTTTTTTCAAGAAATAATCAAATTCTAACTTTGGAGTAACGTAGCGAGGAAGTTCGTCTCTATTATAATATCCCAAAGTTTTACACTTTATTTTATACTCCTTTAAAAACTTAATATAGCGTTCAACCAACTCTTTCGTTTCATCATCATCTGCACGATAAACAACACCAATGGTTTGAGCCTTTGCGATATTAATAGCTTTAACCTCTCTTTTTGGCGATTCTTTCCGCTGAAAAGAGAAGTCTGAAAGCTTACGTTTTATATTATCAATTGCCCCCATTGAAATCGAAGCTCAAAAATAGCATTAGTTTTCGATATAAACTAAGGATTAAATAGTATAATTAACAGGTTATGAACACCTAAAAAAAGTTCGAATTTTGTTCTAAGGAATCATTTGAATAAACTCTTCTTCTGAAACCAAACGAACCCCAAACTTTTCGGCCTTTTCTAACTTGCTAGGCCCCATCTTTTCGCCGGCTATAATGAAGGTTGTTTTCTTGGATATGCTTCCTACATTTTTTCCACCTAAGCGCTCGATTACTTTTTTCAATTCGTCTCTTGTAAACTGCTTAAAAACACCTGAAACAACAATTGACATTCCTTCCAAAACTTTTTCAAGATCAGCCTCCTCTTTTGGTTCTTCAACAGCAAATTTTACTCCTGCCTCTTTTAAGCGATTAATGAGTTCTACATTTTTATCTTGACTAAAATATTCCTGAATACTTTCAGCAATTTTAACTCCAATTTCATCTACTTCAATTAATTCATCAAGAGTTGCATTTTTCAAGTTGTCTATGTTTTTAAAACTTTTTGCTAATGTTCTTGCTACTGTGGAGCCAACAAATCTAATACCTATTGCAAAAAGAACTTGCTCAAAAGGAACGTTCAAAGAATCTCTGACCCCTTTGATAATCTTGTTTACAGATTTGTCGGCCATTCTATCCAGGCTAAGCATCTTTAAGGGATCTAATGAGTACAAATCAGCAATATTTCTAATTAAACCCGCATTAAAAAATTGTTCAACTGTTTCACCTCCCAAACCATCAATATTCATCGCTTTTCTCGAAATATAATGCTCTATTTTCCCAGTAATCTGAGGGGGACAACTACTTTCGTCAGGACAGTAGTGATTAGCTTCCCCTTCATTTCTAACTAAAGGTGTAGAGCATTCAGGACAACACGTAATATAAACGATCGGTTTTGCATTTTTCGATCGAGTGGCAACGTTAACACCTATTACCTTAGGTATTATCTCCCCACCTTTCTCTACAAAAACCTCATCGCCTAAATGTAAATTAAGTCTTTCAATTTGATCCTTGTTATGAAGAGAGGCTCTTTTTACAATAGTTCCCAGTAAGGACACGGGTTCTAAATTTGCTACGGGAGTCACAGCTCCAGTCCTACCAACTTGATAAGATATAGATTTTAAAGTAGTTAGAGCCTGTTCAGTTTCAAATTTATAAGCAATTGCCCATCGTGGTGATTTAGAGGTAAACCCTAATCGTTCCTGTTTTTCATAACTATTTACTTTAATTACAATTCCATCTACCTCAAATGGTAATTCTTTTCGTTTTTCGTCCCAATATTGAATAAAATTTAAAATACCTTGAATAGAATTTGTTTTCTCAATCATTCTTTCTGATTCCAAGGGAATCTTAAACCCCCAATCACCTGCCTTTTTGAGGTTTTTTAGGTGTGTTTTTTCAGGAAGATTTTCTCCAAGCATATAGTATAAATAACAATCTAAACCTCTTGATGCCACTACTTTACTAGATTGCATCTTCAATGTTCCTGAAGCTGTATTTCTCGGATTAGCCATCAAGGACTCACCCGCCTTTTCTTTTTGTTTATTTAATTTTTGAAAAGCCTTCAATGGCATAAAAATCTCTCCTCTTATTTCAAATTCTTTAGGGTAATCTCCTTTAAGCTGAAGAGGTATAGAACCAATTGTTTTTACATTATTGGTTACATCATCTCCTTTATTTCCATCCCCTCTGGTTACCGCCTGAACGAGTTTACCGTCCAGATATCTTAAACCAATTGCCACTCCATCATATTTTAACTCACACACGTACTCTACCTCCTCCTCTATTAGTTTTTCAATTCTTGTTTCAAAATCAATTAAATCGTTTTTGGAATATGAGTTAGTCAAAGAAAGCATTCGGTATTTATGATTAACTGTTTTAAAATCCTTTGTAATTGTTCCACCGACTCTTTTTGTTGGAGAATTCTCATTTATTAGTTCAGGAAATTTATTTTCCAATTCTGTAAGTTCTTTGAGCATTACATCAAACTGGTAATCTGTAATACTTGGCTGGGATAACACATAGTAATTATAGTTATGATCGTGTAATTCTTTACTTAATTTTTCAATTTTTAGTAGCGCAGTCGACTTAGTCATGGAATAGTATTTGATATTTAAATTACAAAGGAGCTTTTATCAAAAAAATAGATTTCAGAATTTGTTTTGAACAAATTAACTTATTTTAAAAATTCTTAGCGAACCTTTTTAGATCAATATTTGTAAACCTATAAAAGCAAAAAATGTGGAAAGTAAAGAAACTATAGTTAAAAACTGGCTACCAAGATATACGGGGATGCTATTAGAGGATTTTGGAAAGCATATTTTATTAACCAATTTCAAAGAATACATGAACCACTTCTGTAAAATGACTGGAACAGAAGTAAAAGATAAAACAAAAGGAATGACTGCGGCAACCCATAATGGAATTACGATGATTAATTTTGGTATGGGGAGTCCAAATGCGGCGACGATTATGGATTTACTCACCGCCATTGATCCTGAGTCTGTTTTATTTTTAGGAAAATGTGGAGGATTAAAAAGAAAAAACAAGATTGGCGATTTAATCCTGCCTATTGCGGCAATAAGAGGAGAAGGAACTTCAAACGACTATCTTCCCCCTGAAGTACCTGCAATGCCTGCTTTTAGTTTACAAAGAGCTGTTTCCTCAACGATTAGAGCCTATGATAAAGATTATTGGACAGGAACATGTTACACCACTAACCGAAGAGTTTGGGAACACGACGAGAAATTCAAAGCTTATTTAAGAGAAACCAGAGCAATGGCTATCGATATGGAGACTGCAACCGTTTTTGCTGCAGGCTTTTATAATGAAATACCAACAGGTGCTCTTCTACTTGTTAGCGATCAACCCATGGTACCCGATGGCGTTAAAACATCAAAATCAGACAAAAAAGTTTCCGATAATTTTGTTGAAACACACATAAAAATTGGAATTGATGCCTTAAAGGAAATTAAGTACAATCGGTTGTCAGTAAAACATTTGAAATTTGGTTAGGAGTTTTTATAATAGTTTTTCAAACTTTATTGAATCCTGCATAATAATTTTACTGATAGTAGAGTTTTAATTGCTCGTTGTAATAACGAATTAAAAAAATAATTGCTTTCAATCATTTGAATGGTCATTTTAATCTAGTCCTTTTAATTTTTTGTCTATTTTTAACCATAAAAAAATGGCACGGGCTTTGTATTAGCCTTAACAGAATTTAAAAACACACAAAAGATGAAGACTATTTCAAAATCATTACTAGGAGCTTTTTTAATTGTAGGATCAATTGCATTAGTAGGTTGTAAAGCAAAAAAAGTAGAACCAAAAATTAAAGGAGAAACAGAAATTACGATGCATTGCTTTGGAACTGATTTCTTTTCAACTAAAAAGAATTTAAGAGCCTCAGGAATAGGAGAAAGCATGGATAGAATGACTGCTCTGAAAAAAAGTAGAAACGAAGCTAAAACTGCCTTAGCTGCAACCGTTGAAACTCGCATAAAAGCTACTATAGATAATTACGTAAATAGTAGAGAAATGAATAACAGAGAACAAGTTGAAGAAAGATTTGAAGGTTTATCAAGAGAGGTTATCGATCAAAAACTTTCAAATGTTAAAACAATTTGTGAAAAAATAACAGTAAAAGGAACAGGAGGTTATGTGGCTTACATTGCCGTTGAAATGAAAGCAGATGATTTAATTGAAGCCATTAACGATCGAATCACAAAAGAAGAAACGTTAAGAATCGATTACGATTACGAAAAGTTCAAGGAAACTTTTGATAAGGAAATGGAAAAATTAGAAAAAGGGTTATAAAACAGCACAAAATATTTTGATAAAACGCTCCACTTGTGGGGCGTTTTTTTGTACTAACAAAAGAACATAAAATTAAACCCCAATATCAAATAAGCCCAACCAAATAATTAGCTGTAAACGAATTAGAGAATTCAGAGACTACAGTGACTCTTTTTTTGGCAAGATCATCTGTTATTTTGCATGAACTCAACTCTAATACTTTTGTTTTAAATTCCTTGGCAGAGTTTGCAATATGCACTACATCTTCTAACCCAGTTCCATCAATCATTTGATTATTAACCAAACAATGGGCACCATTAAATAATGCTGCCAGTAGCTTGAGCTTTATTCCTGTACTTTGAAAGGTAGGAAGAATATTAATTTGTGCTTGATGAATTAAATCATTAATTGCGCTGGAGGAGAGATTGTCTTTTAACTCAATATTTGGAAGCTCATACACCAGCTTTTGAAGTTGAACCGAAGGATTATTTCCAGCAATTACTAATTTTTGCTCTAAGCCTCTAAAAACCTGATCTACAAGAAACAATGCTGCCTGATTATTCTCACCAACTCCTAAGTTTCCATGATAGAGCGAAAAACTCTTTGTTAATTCCGGTATATTGACACTGTCAAAAGCATGAAATGCGGAAATATGAACTGCGTTATTATACTTGTTCTTTAAGTAAATAGTATCCTTTTGGGAGATTCCCAAAACCAAATCGGCATTATTATATGCAAGAGGTTCAAAGCGCTTAAGCTTCAAAGCTTCCGATTTAAAATACAACCGTTTCATGGGATTTCGCTCTAATTTGGCTAAAGCAGAATAATAATCATGCTCAATATTGTGTGACCTCACCAGCTTTTTTCTCTGTTTTATTCGTTCATCGGTAATTGAGTAACAACTATGCAACCCCTCATACAAAATTGGGGCGTTATTTTTTAACAGATTCTCCACAAGTTGCTCACTCTTCCTAGAACCTACAATGAAAGGGTAAAACCCAAGCAAATGGCCTCCAATCATTTTTCTTGGGTAGTAATGTACTTTTTCACATAAGGCCTCCAGCTCCTTTGCTGGCTGCCTATCGTATTGAAAACAATGGAGCGTAATTTTCACTCCAAGCTTCGAGAGCGCTTTGAGCTTATAAAAGATGTCTATTACGCCACCATAATTTGCTGGAAAAGGAATTGAAAAAGATACGATATGAAGTTGCTTATCCGATTGTGTCATAACAGCTAATTAATACTTCTTTTTCGTTTTCCCAAATTAATTCAGCTTTTGCCTTTTGAACATTTTTTTTGGTTTGCTTAAAGCGAGTAGTATCGTTTAAAAAATCATTTATTTCTGAAGCCATTATTCTTGGCTCATGAGAGGATAATATTATTCCCGCTTGATATTCATCAATCACTCTCCTAACCTCTATTAAATCTGAAGCAACCACAGGTAAATCCGCTTGAAAGTAATCAAATATTTTATTAGGTAAACTATAACGATAGTTAAGATTTGAGTCTTTATCCAAAGTAACTCCTACATCTGCAACTTTTGTAAAAGAAATTAATTCTTCAAAAGGAACTCTACCTGTAAACATAACTTTTGAAGATAAGTTTAAGTTTTTAACTTTTTCTTTTAAATCAATTATTACATCTCCAGAACCAACAATTAAAAAAAGTGCATCTATCCAATTCATGGCGTCTATCATTTCCTCTGCGCCTCTATCAGCATTAATACCAGCACCTTGCAGTATAATTATTTTTTTATCCTGAGGCAAGCCCAAATCAGACCTTGATTTAACTTTAATCTCCGAGTTAAACTTACCAGAAATAGGTACATTTCGCATCACTTTTAGATCTACACCATACAGCTTGTTGTAAATGCTCGCAATAGATTGATTTACTGTTAAAACATTTTTTAGTTTAGGAAAAATCGACTCCTCTATGGACAACCATACACGCTTGGCAAAAGAGCCTTCTGCTAATTCAGGAACCTCAGTGAAATACTCATGAGAATCATATACTAAATCAATATTTTTAAGTCTTTGAATGAGGCGATTTGCTAGTAATGTATCGAGGTCATTGGCATGTAAAATATCAACCTTTTTAAACAAGAGAAGTAGAAATAAACGAAGATTGTATTCCGCATAAAAAAATGGCCCCTTCTCAATCAAAAGATTCATTCTAAGCGTTTCATAAACTCTTGGTTTTAAGGGAAGACTTCCTCTCATCTTTCTTCCTACAAGGAGCACATCAAAACCCAATTCATTTAATGTAGAACAGGTTCTATGAACTCTTTGGTCACTCGTTAAATCATTAATTACAGAAACAACAACTCGTTTACTCACAGCACAAATTTAACTAAAAGAGGTTGGTTTATTAATAGAAAGTTAAATTACTAAAAAGTCTTCCAAAAACTTAACTTCTTTTTTAATCAAAAATTGAATAATATACTCTTTACTTTTATATTAGTAATGTTAATCATTGAAAGTAAAATATGTTCACCTCAATTGTCCAAAATTTAAAAACTATCCTTTCTTCAGAATCGGTTTTGAAAGAAACTGAAAAATTAGACGTGATTATTCAAGAGTATATTCATCTAAAGAATCAATCTAATGACTCAGAAGACAATAACCTATTAGCAGCCAACGACTTGATAAACGAAATAAAAAGTAAAATTCAAGAAGAAAAGCAAGCTCAAAAAAAGAAAGGTGAAACGATTAGAAAGGAAAAAGAAGTTTTAATTCAACAGCTTGAGAATTTAATTAAAAACGAACAGAATATCGGAAAAGCTTTCTCAGATCTCAAAAGTATCCGAGAAAAATGGACTATAACTTCTCAAAAAGGAGTATTCGAGCAAAAAGAGATTGATAGAAAATTTACAAAAAAAATAGAGGATTTTTACTACAACATTAACATCTACAAAGCAATTCAAGAACATGATTTAAAACGAAATCAACAACTTAAAGAAGTAATCTTAAATAAATTAGAACAAGCCGCCTCAACTCCAAGCTCAAAAGAATTGATTTTTAAAATCAAACAACTAAGGACAGAATGGGAGAGTGTAGGTCCTGTAACAAAAGACTTACAAGATGATTTTTGGTCGAAATATCGCAACTTATTAGACATACTTTATTCTAATTTTGAGGATTTTAAAACCTTACAAAAAAAAGAACAACTTAATAATCAAAATACTAAAGAAGCAATAATCGATTACATCAGTCAAATTAATATTTCAGAACTTAAACATATAAAAGATTGGAAATTAAAATCAAAAAAAGTCCTAGAAAAACAAGAAGAATGGAATTCTATTGGGTTTGTCCCAAAAGAATCAAAAAATGAATTATGGCAGTCTTACCGTTCAGCATGCGATACTTTTTTTGAAGCCAAGAAAAAATTTTTCAGCGAACAAAAGGAAGTATTTAAAACCAATAAATCTTTAAAAAACACCCTTTGTGAAAAGGCTGAGGAATTATTACAATCCAATAATACAGATGAACTAACGAAAGAGTTTGTCTTTATGCAGTCGGAATGGAAAAAAATTGGCCCAGTTCAGCAAAGAGATGAGCAGTATTTGTGGCGCCGTTTCCAAAAAGCATGTAATTCTTTCTTTCAAAAAAAGAAAGAAAAAAAAGAACAACTTGATGCAGATAAAGAAACACTAAATAAAGAAAAAGAAACTTTAATAGCTGAGCTTAAGGAGAGTTCTATTGAGACTGAAGAACCCCTTTTAGAATACTTATCAAAGTGGTGGAAAACAAATAGAAGCTTCACTAGAAAATCCAATCAATTGGAGGGTGCATTCCAAAAAGTGCTAAAAAGTAAGTTAAAGAATAAAACTATCCAAGAATTTGAGGGTGAAAATTTTAAAACTAAAATTGAAATTTATAAAGATTTTAACGACAATGGTGTCTTACTTTTAAAAGAAAATGAAAGAATAAAAGATGAAATTACAGCCCGACAAAAAGAAATCTCTCAATACGAGAACAACTTAAGTTTTTTTGGTGATTCAAAAGGAACTAATGCCCTAATGAAGGATGTTTATAAAAAGATGGAACAGTTGAAAAAGAAAATATCAGACCTTAAAGGACAGCTTAACCTAATTAGAAGCTCTCTGAAATAATCGTACATATAACTAAGAACAAAAGATTTAGCAAGCTTCTTACCATTTAATTTAGCTATCTTAAAGAAATGCCAATTCTTATAAAACTGCTAATTTTTATTATCCTCCCATTTAGTCTTTTATCACAAGAAAAACTAGATCCTTTTCAAATTTATGGTCCCTATGGGACAAATGTGTACGAAAATTATACACAAGCTCTTTTAAACGCAGAAAGTTGCTACCGACTCAAAATATATAATCAAGATTTAAGTAAAACTGTTAAGAAGCTCAAAAAACTTAAAAAACTCTATGTAATTGAATTCAAAAACAACAATATTGATTCTCTACCGGAAGAAATATCAAGCTTTAATAATTTAATGTATCTAAAATCTTCAGGAAATTCTCTTAAAAAACTTCCAAATTCATTTGGACTCTCCCCTACGATAAAATCATTAGTACTTCATCACACTCAACTAGACAGCTTACCAAATAATTTTAATCAACTGGAAAGCCTAATGGAACTTGAAATACAAATCAATAATGCTGAAATATTTGATCTTAAAAACACATTATCAGGTCTTTACAACTTAAAAACCCTTATGATTTACAAAAACAATTTAAAATCATTCCCTTCAGGACTAGATAAAAACACAAAACTTAAAAAGGTTTTAATTGTAAATTCTGGGCTTACTGAAATAGATTCATCCTTTGGAAAAATGAAGAACATACAAACATTAATTCTAGATGAAAACAAGTTTAAAAAATTCCCTAAAGAGATTTTTGAGTTGAAAACGCTAAAGGAGCTAAGCTTAAGAGAAAACCAGTTAACATCACTTCCTGAAGATATTATACGAATTAAAGGCTTGAAAATATTAGACCTAACCGGAAATAAAATCCCAAAATCCGATATAGAAATAGCGAGAGTTCTACTTCCCAATTGTAAAATACTAATCTAAATGAAAACTACAAAACAAAACACTTTAATGACTAACCCTTAAGCTTTTACCAGCTATAAGAATAGTATTTCTTTTAATACTATTCCACTTGCAGATTTGATTCACTGATATACCATATTGGTTGGCAATTTTATACAAATAATCACCTCCTTTAATCTTATGAAACAATGTACCCGGTTGAAAAGCCACATAACTCGATCGAGTTTTTCGAATCACTAATGAATCCGAATGCAATTGGAATTTCTTAAAATCTATTAATGACTCTGGATTTAACGCTTTGCCTTTAAATCGTGTTTCAAAATGCAAGTGGCTTCCTCTTGAAGCTCCAGAATTCCCCCCTCTCGCAATAGGCTGCCCTGGATCAACGACATCTCCAGGTTTAACTAGAAATTTATACAAATGAGCATATATAGTTTCGAGCCCATTGTGGTGTCTAATAATTATAGTTCTTCCGTATCCCCCTGTCCATTTCGCTAATCGAACAACACCCCTGAATGCACTAACAACAGTATCACCGCGAATTAAGTCAATATCAATACCATTGTGATGCCTCCCATCTCTCCAACCAAATCTTGACGTAATCACCCCTTCAAAAGGATGCCCATAACCACAATTCATGTAGTTATCAGTAAGACAAAAAATTGATTCTGTATCGGATGTACAAATATCATTCTTATACGGATGAGGCAATAATGTATTCCAAGATTTGTAGAGGTTGTGAGCGGGATATGGATTAGTATCTGCCGGCCATTCTTCTCCTAAAGTTTCACTGATTTTTGTATTTAGCAAACCCACTACAGCAGGGTCAACATATTCACTACTTAACAAGCTATCAATTAGCAATATAAGACCCTTCTTATCAACCCCTTGTTTAAGTTTATCCTTTAGGATTTCCACGTAACTTGAAGACACAACTTCAGTAGAGGAAACATTTTTTTCAGACCCTTCCCCTCCTAATATTTTCCCTAAAAAGAAAATACAAAGTATTGCTACTATTCCGTATCTAACAAGCTTCATTCCTACATTTAATTTCGCAATGGGCGCCCAAGATACGTATAATTTTATTAACAATCCACTTTTATTCATTTTGTAACTACCTGATTTAGTGATAGAATCAGGTTTTAAAACTGTTAATAACCTCAAAATCAAACGCATTAATAATAGAGACTTCACAGTAATTAATATTCAGATATTGCTCGTAAATTTGAACGATGAAGTTTCTTCTAAAATCACACTTTCTTATTTTATTACTAACCCTATTTGTTAATTGCAAGGAGGATAGTCCAAATATTGAGTTTGAAAATCAACATTACTTTTATTCAAACACCGAGGGAAACAATACAATTGAAGGATCTCATATTTACATTAAAAAAAAAGCTGGAGATACTTTGTTTTTTGAAAAGTCTAATGCTAAAATAATACAGAATATAAATGGATCTTGGGTAGTTGGACAAGGTTCAGGAAAGCCCTATTTTGATACTGGAAAAGAATATTATTGGACTATACGAAAGGTTATACCTAAATTAAATGCAGTAATTACAGCACCTGTTAATCAATATTTCAGCATAAAAAAACCTATTGTATTTTGGAAATTAGGAGCTTACCCGGTAAAACTATCAGACTCATTAAAAGGAAGTTGGGGCTTCTCAAAAATAATTTTAGACAAAAAAGACAGCTTATTTAAAACACACCTTTTTGAATGCGACACAAACGAAGTTAACCTGTACCTAGCAACAAGCAGGAACTTAAACACCTGGGAAATTAAACACCTACTTAAACCCAACGATTTTAGGAATGTTTCATGGAATGCTCCAGACATTAACAATAAAATGAAGGTAACTCCAATTATTTCTGACATTGTATTTTTTCAAAAAAAATATTACTCCTTTGCTTATGGGGATAACGCAGAAAAAAAAACACATATAGGAATTCTTACCTCTAACTCATTAGAAGGAAAATATAAAATCCACCCCTCACCTGTCATTGTCCCAAACCCAGAAAGTGAATTTTCAAATGATGATGTATATTTTCCTAAAGTTTTAAGAGTTGACTCATCATGGTTGATGTTTTACACTTCAAGAAACAAAGAAAAAGAGTCATTTTTATGCGTTGCAAAATCAGATAACTTATTAAAATGGAAGGTAATAAATGAAAATATTTTACAAAGAAACAAGGGATGGAATTCAGGGATGAAAAACATGCTTTGCGCACAAGTGAAAATTATTAAAAATCAAATACACATTTGGGTGACCGGGACAAAGGAAGTCGGCAGTTACAAATCACCAAACAAAGGCAATGCAATGGATATATGCATTGGCAAATTCCAAGCACCACTAAACTCACTTGAATTCACGGAAGCAACGGGAAACCCAACTTTTGGTGGAAATCCTACTTTTGAACTTGAAAACGACCATATTGGAGGAGTTTTTCAGGAAGTAATTTATAAAAAATACATGTATACATTTTATCACGGAAAAGGTAGAAAAGGAAAAGAGTATACCGTTCTCATGAAATAGCTTTTCTCACGTTAATACTATTTAACATATCAAAAATAATATTGAGACTATAGTTTCGTTTTTAAAAAATGAAGTTAACTCTATTATTTACGATAATTTCATTGATTGTATATTCTCAAAATGAAATAACGAAACCCTATGAGGTAAAAAAGCCAAACATGAAACTCTCGGACTACGTAGAAAAAAACTCAAATAATTCACTAGTAAGCGAATCATTTGGTTCTGTTTCAAATGGAAGCTTGAAAAACGGAAAACTAGTTCCGTTTTATGGAAGTAACTATACTTACTTTGATAAAACAAGTTATTTAAGTGGAAGAGCATTTTTAAATTCAAAGGTGTTAAATGCGATATTAGAAAGTTATAAAGTATTAGAGACAGAACAGCCCGATAGAGTATTTAAAATAATGGAGTGCGCCCACAAAAACGGAGGAAAACTGTGGCCCCATCGTACGCATCAAAATGGACTAAGTGTTGATTTTATGATGCCGAAAAATAAAAACAAAAAACCTTATTACGGTTTAGACACAATCGGAATAAAGCATTACTGGTTGAACTTCAACAACTCCGGTCAATATATGAAAGATAACTCTATCATTATAGATTTTGAATCTGTTGCACAGCACATACTTATTCTAAACGAAAAAGCAAAAAAACACAAACTTAAAATTGAAAAGGTAATTATAAAGGTGGAGTTAAAAGATGAACTTTTTAAGGGTGAATATGGAAAATATTTAAAAGAAACAGGTATTTATATTGTAAGGTCACTAACCCCAAAAATCAATGAACTTCATGACGATCATTATCATATTGATTTTAAAGAGATTTAATTATTTTTAAAAAACGCAACTAATTTAAGAATGATGCGTAGATGTTTTGGTAGATTTTAAAATCATAGTAATAGGTAGTTTGTCTCACTTCACAAAGTGAGACATTTTTTTTACCATTAAGAATAAATCGCCAAGTGAGAGATGAAACCATCAATTAAAACCGGCTTTATTTCAACACTCTTTCCA
>MDSV01122310.1_pt1 | contig 12706 bp, 11 predicted proteins | sample 810851 | NCBI WGS metagenome assembly MDSV01 (sample SAMN05326640, study PRJNA326480) | marine metagenome | isolation source: seawater | place: Atlantic Ocean: North East | collected 2012
GCGTATTTAATATTTTTTATTAAGTAATCGTATATAATATTTCTTTTTTTTCTAGATAATTTTTTAGAATCTTTAATTAATTTTTCTATATTTTTATCAATACCATTAGTTGGATAAATTACAGCACATCCATAAATTCTACCAAACAGACATCCCCTAGCGCATTCATCAACACCTATTTCTAAAACATTTTCATTTTGAAATGGTAACATATATAAAAATTGAAATAAATTTTAATTTTCATACAATATTATTATTATATAAGAATGAGTAAATTTAATATGATTAAGACAGTTTTAATAAACAAGTTACTAGTAGAAATGGAATCATTAAATATAAATCAAAATTTAAATAACATTAAAATAAAATTTCAAGAATTTATTTCATATGATTTATATAATTATGTATTATTAATTTTAATTTTAACAATATTTTATTTTTTAATATATTTGTTTAGTTTATTAGTATTTAAAATAATTGTTTTTTTAATTTGTAATCATGATATAAAAAAAGGTGATATAGTTCAAATAACAACAGATCCTTGGAAAGGATATGTTGGTAAAGTGACAAAAGTTGGAATATTTACAAATAATATTAAAATTAATAAAAATTTAAATTATAATAAAAGAAAATTTCCTAAAAAAATAATTAATAAATCTTTTAATGAAATTAAACAGACATAATTTTATCACTATTAATTAATTTAGTGTAATCTTCTGTAAAAATATCATTTATTATATTATTATTACTTTTAATAGAATCTTCAATATATTTTTTTAAATCAATAGAACCATTTGAAAAATAAATAAGATTATTTTTTTTTATAAAATAAGTTGGATTACTATCAATCCATTCTATATTTAAATATTTATTATTGAATATATTATCGATATATAAAGAAAAATAATATTCTAATTTAGATATTACTATTCGCGAATTTTCTGAACCATAATTTGGATAAATTAATATTTGAGGAAGAATACCATTTTTTTTATTATATTCTTGATTAGGATCAGCTCTGAATTGATTAATTAAAACTTTTATTTTTCTAATTCTTGATTCGAAAGCAGTATCACCATATAATATCATAATTAGTCTTTTTAAAGTCCACATTTGGTAATCAGGTGCAGGTTGTAAAGCGATAACAAATTCTTGAGATAATATTTCTTCAGCTTCTTTTTTTTGTAAAATATTTTCTTCTAATTTTTTTTGAAAAGTATTTTGATAAATAACATATTTAAGTGTATCATAATCAATAGGATTATTATATTGCCAATCAAAGTATTTTAAATCAGGTACTAAATTTTTTGTAATTACATCTCTAATTTTAGTACCTTTTCTAGTAATATAAACATAATCATCATGAATTTTAGTAATTAAATCTTTAAAAACTTCTTTTTTAAGTACTTTATCAATCCAACAAATAATTTTATTTCCTTCATTAATCATATCTTCATTATTAATAATAAGATTATTTACAGCAATATTTTTATTGACAATTGTTTTAATATTTTTTTCATCAATTTTTTCAAAAGAGATTAATTTTCTTCTAATAAGTTCAATTTTATCTTTTGGTAAAGATGTAAGTACATTATCATTATCAGTTAAAATAAAATCAATTTTATTTTCTGAAAAATAATGATTTTTTTTATCTGATAATAATGGGCTATGTTTAATTTCTTTTTTTTGTAAATTTTTTTGTATTTCTTTATCAGTTTTTTTAGGTAGATCAAAATTAGTTTTAGGTACATCAGGTTTTTTTGAGTTGTATTTCCAAAAATGATCTCCTAATAAAAGATAATATCCTTTTCCATTATTATACTTAGTATAAGATGATAATGATGGTTCCGTATAAGTTTCTGTATCTAATTTTACAATACAAGCAGTATTATTCCAAATATATTCTACAACTGTACCATTAAAATCAAAAGAATCATATTTTATATTAATACTTGAATTTAAATTAGGTGGCCATTTAGATAATCTAATATCTTTTAAATTATCTGGATAATCAGGAAACTCAGCATAATTTAAATTTGCTCCTCCAATCATATTATAATTAATTTTATATATCATATATATATAAAATTAATATTTTTTTTATAAATCTAATAATCTATTTTTAGTTGTATTTATATTTCCAGATAAATTTCTAAATGAAATTTCTTTGAAATCTAAATTTGGAGGATTATCTATATCATATTTAAATAAAAATTTCTTCTTTTCATAAGAATCTTTTGTTATAAATCTTTTTTTTGATTGATCTATTGTATCACCCATACATTCTATTCTAAACTCTTCAAAAGGAGTATTATCTAATACCGTTTTTTTATTCCTTTTTAAATACTCATTTCTTAAAGTTATTATATTCTCTAACATAAAATCATAATTTTTAGACTCTTTATTATTATTAATATGTAAATATATGAATTTTATTAGTAACATTAATATTAAATATGGATATGTTACTATATTTATTTTTTTCTTCTCTAAATTAAAAAATGGAATACACATACAATTATGACCATACAAATTCAAAATTTCTTTTCCTTTATATTCAAATGATATTCTACTATCAAAGAATTGGAAAAATGGATGATACTCCTTAATCTCTATATCATTACTAAATGCTGATAAATCTTTGTAAATTTTATTGGCATCTTTTTTTAAATCAGTAGAAATCACATCATAATAAGGTACATATAAAGGTGATTCTTGATTTGTTGCTTTATATTTATAATAATCATAAGCATAATATCCAAAAACAAGTAACTTACTTCCTATAATAATATTTTTTCTAACAAAATTTAAAATATCTTTAGTATCATTATTAATAGCAACTTTAGTAAAATTACCTTTGGTATCTAAAGGATAATATTTTAATAATTTAATAGCTCTTTTAAAATTTTTTTCTATTCTCCAATAACTATTTATTGGATCATTATACATTCTCAAAATATCAATTAATATAAACTTAGGATGAGCTAATTTTAATTTACCAAATTGCCATAATGGCATCTTATGAAATAAATTAGATGGCATATATGATGCATCACAATATCCAAAATAATCTACAAATAATGTAAATGTTTCTAAATGCATCGCTGATTTAACTTGAATATTCTTATATCCTAATTCCTTTAACTCATTACCTATATTAATTAAATCAATTATAGGCTCAAAAGAATAAAACTCTATATCTGCTTGATCTAATCCATCCTTTGAATAAATTCTGTCCTTTTCATTTTTATGTATAATTAACTCATTATATGCATATCCACCATACACAACTCTCTTATTCTTTTCAATATAATTTTTAATAACTTTTATGACTTTATTATACGTTACTAATGACGGACTAATTTTATTCTCTAATGCATACTTTCTAGCTTTATTACTTATTTTATCTAAATTATTATTTATAATATCTATATTTTTTTCATCATATAATATTACCATATATATATATATATAAATAAAATTATTTAATTAAATCAGGAATACTAGCTGGCATTTCAGATATTTGAGTTTGATAAAAATTCTCAATACTTCTCATATACTTATCATCAGTTTTCATAACAAAATTAATTGCCCAACCTTTTCTACCAAAACGACCTGTTCTTCCAATTCTATGAATATATGATTGCATGTCTTCTGGTAAATCGTAATTAATTACTAATGACACTGCTTTTACATCAATACCTCTTGCTAATAAATCAGTTGTAATTAATACTCTAGTTTCTCCTTTTCTGAAATTTTTCATAACCTTATCACGATCAACTTGAGTAATATCACCATGAATACTAGAAATTGGATAACCCTCCCCTGATAATTTTTCTGATAACCAAATAACTTTTTTTTTTGATGAACAATAAATCATTGATTGACCTACTGAAATTGACTTATATAAATCACATAATGTTTCATATTTTTCTTGCTCTGTTTCTAACGAAATATAATATTGAGAAATACCTTCTAAAGTTAAATCTTCCTTTTTTACTAAAATTTGAATTGGATCTTTCATAAACTCTTTTGTTAATAATAAAATATCATTTGGCATTGTTGCTGAATAAATTGCTATTTGCGATTTCTCTGGTACAAATTTTAATATTTCTATTATTTGTTCTTTAAAACCTTTATTTAACATCTGATCAGCCTCATCTAATATAAATAATTTTAAAGTTGACATATTAACAACTCCCCTATTTATCATATCATACATTCTACCTGGTGTAGCAACTAAAATTTGTGCTTTACTAACTTCATCATTTTTTAATTTTTTACCTCCTATTACTGGTGATATATCTATATTCAAATATTCTGATAAATTTTTAATTACTATAAATGATTGATCTGCAATCTCTCTTGTTGGACTTAAAATAATAATTTGACATGATCTAATTGACTCTTCTATTAATTGTAATGACGCAATACTAAATGTTCCAGTTTTACCACATCCCGATTGAGCTTGAATAACTGAATCTTTTCCCTGAATTACCGGGACAATACCTTTTTTTTGAACTGATGATGGTTTATCAAAACCATATGATAATATACCCCTCAATAAATTTTCTTTTAGAGGCATATCTTCGAAATTTTCATAATTTTCTATTTTTTCCATGTTTATATAAATAATAGTTTACTATTTAAATATATTTATATAATATATATGAATAACGAAAATTTTATTTTATTAACATCATTATTTTCACTAATTTTATCAATAACATATCTTTTATTAATTAATTATGTATTTAAAATAAATTTAATTGACCTTAAAGATCAAAATATTTATTTAAACAGAAATAAATTATATATTTGTGAAAATATAAATGACAAAAATACATGTAAATCAGTTCTTAATAATAATAATATGATCGATCTTAACAATGATAATCTTTTTATAAATAAAAATACTCTTTTATGTGATGATATTAATGATATTAATACTTGCACCTGTTTATCTAATAAATGTGATTTTTTTCAAAATTTAAATCATATTACATTAGTAGATAAAACTATATCATTTGATGATAATAAATATGGTATGAAATTAGGAGCAAGAATTCTACCTTTAGAAAGTAAAAATACTTTTACTTTTAGTACCTGGATTAATATAACTACTACTGATAGTGAAAATTGGCGTTCTATATTCATATGGAGAAAATCTAATAATAATTATAATCCTGCAATATTAGTTTCTCCTAAGAACTGGTCTACATGTGGTACAAAAATTGATATTAGATTTAATAGTTTAAATACTAATGATGGAACATTTAATATAGTAGATGATAATCATGGCCATTGTATAAGAGATACAATTTACAATTATTATAATTGGTTTAATTTAGTTATAGTAGGAAACAATAATAAAATAAGTTATTACATAAATAGTACATTACTCCAAGAAGAAAACTTATATAAAAACTTAGAATTAGGAGATGAAGATGATCAAATATTTATAGGAGGATCTCCAGAATATAGTTGTGATGGTATATTATTATCAAAAATGAGGTGGTTTTCAAAACCATTATCAATGAAAGAAATTAGTATATTATATAATGATAAATATTATTAAAATATATTTATATTATATATATGCTCATATTTATATCATTAATTTTAACAATTATTTATTTTATATTAAATATTTTAGATAAAGGTCCTGTTGGAGATCAAGGTGAAAAAGGTCTTAAAGGAGAAAAAGGCCTTGTAGGACTTGTAGGATTAAAAGGTAATAGTGGTTCTAGAGGTTTAATGGGTGAGAAAGGTGATTTTTATTATGGAAGTTCACAAGGTAAAATAGGATTACAAGGTGATAGAGGAGAACAGGGAGAACAAGGTGAAAGAGGAGAAAGAGGAAATAGAGGTGATAGAGGTGATAGAGGTAAACAAGGAGAAGATGGTGATAAAGGAGATCCAGGTTTAAGAGGAATAAGAGGAATTAAAGGAGATAAAGGAGATAATAGTATTTTAAAATATGGTGTAGGTAATAATATAGATGAGGTTAAACCAGTAAAAACATTAAATAGTAATAACGAATTAATGTATTATAGTATTAATTCAGGGGAGAAGATTGGTTATGATAATGCATTTAATAGATTTGCAAAAGGAATAAGATTAGACAGTCTAAATGGAAATATGACTTGGAATAATGTATTATTAGGTTTTAAATTAACAAGTGAAGATGATAATGACGATAGATTTAGTGTTTATTATAATAATATAAAAATTACTAATCCATAATAATTATATTACTATATTATATGAAAAATATATTAATATATTTAATATTTTTAATATCAGTTTTAAATATTATTTTTTATCATTTTATAAAAAAACCAAAAGGTTTAAAAGGAGAAAGGGGTTTAACTGGTCCTAAAGGAGATAGGGGACTTCAAGGTCCTCCTGGTAAAACAGGACCAATAGGATATTCAGGATCAAAAGGATTAGTTGGAAGTGATATAGGTGTTATTGGTGATAAAGGTCCCACTGGGCCTATAGGAGATAAAGGTATCGTAGGATTAAAAGGTGATAAAGGTCTAAAAGGTGATAGAGGAAATAAAGGTTTAAAAGGAGATAATGGATCTATAGGACCAATGGGTAAAATTGGTGATAAAGGTTCAAAAGGTCCTACAAGAATAATTGGAAATTTAAATGATTTAGATATTATAGCAGATAAAAGTAAATGTTTAAAAATAAGTGGTAATTTAGAATGTCCTAAAGATTCTTTAATATTTGATATAACTTTTGATAAAAATAGTTTAATAAAAGATATTACTTGTTGCAAAATAATGATTGATAATACTCTTATTCAAAAAATTAATAATAAAACTAGATTAATAGAGAAATTATTAACTATATTAACAGAATTTAATACTAATATTTCCTCTTATGAAAATACTTATATTCCTAAAAATAAATATCACGAAATTTTAAAAGAATACGACCCGAAATCAATAGTAATAATAAAAAAAAATATTATTTTAATTACAAATTTAATCTCCGGAATTCAAAATTTAAAATCAATAAGAGAAATGTCTGAAGAGAATATGTTTAATTTAATTGGTACTCAATCTAAAGTAGACGAAATTAAAATTTATAGTAAAGAAGAAGAAGAAAACATAATTAAAATATATGGTTCAATTACTAATTATGAATATTATGTTTTAAGTTTAATAACATTAATTTTTAGAAGGGATGAAGAAGGTGTTGAGATTACTGATTATAATTATTTAACAAAACAAATTTATGATTTTCCTAGAAATGATTTAGATGATTTAATAAAATATACTTCATTATAGAAAATATATTTATTATTATATGGAATTAATATATCATATTAGTATATTAATTATTGTATCTATATTAACAATTTTTAATTTAGTTAATAGATTTTTACCTGGACCAGATGGTTCAAAAGGTCTTATTGGTGATAAAGGAGAACGTGGTTTAACTGGTCTTGCAGGAAGTACTGGTAATAGAGGAGAAAAAGGTTTTGATGGAATTCAAGGTGATAATGACGGAGTAAAAGGATTGACTGGACTTACAGGACTTAAAGGAGTTAAAGGAGAACAAGGTAATAAAGGCTTCAGTGGAGAAAAAGGAATGAAAGGACTTGATGGATTAAAAGGGAAGATAGGATTAATTGGTGATATAGGATTACCAGGTTTAACAGGATTTAGAGGAGATGGTGGAGAATATCTTTATACTAAAATAGATATAGATAGTTGTAAAGAATATTCTTTTGATAATGAAAATTTAGAATTAAAATGTCCATTTGGATCTTATTTAACAAAAATAGATTTAGAAAATAAAAAATGTAAATGTTGTAAATTAATGTTTGATGAAAGATGTAATAATAATTTAGCAAGATTATCTGATGATGACGAAAATGATGAAGTAAAAAAAAGTAAAGAATATTATGGTGATTTAAAAAAAATTTTTTATATCGATGATTATATTTGTGATAATAATTTTCATCCAACTATTGAAGGTGATGTTAATAACATTAGATGTTGTAAAAAAGAAGATGATAATAATATTTTTTATAAATCTTATAATGTAAGACATCACAGAGCAGATCGTGGTTTTGAAAATTTGATTAATGCAACAGGTACAAATAATGATAATGAAAAATTTTATAATGATATTAAATATTTAAAAAATAATTATATTACAATACCAGATTTCAGTGGAGATATTTTTTATACATTTGATGCTTCAGATTATGGTAATGGTTTATCATATAAACAACTTAAATTAAGAGATTTAAATGGAAATAAGCCAATACTTTCTATAAATAGAAATTATACATTTAACGTACATCCTTTTATAAGTAATTCTACATATTTAAAATTAAATATTATATAATATATGAAAGAGTATTTTTCGTTAAACAATGAATTAGTAAATAATAGATATAATTTAGTTATAGAAAATTTTGATATGTTAATTGGTCCAAAAGGAGATAAAGGAGATAGAGGTTATACAGGAGTAAAAGGTCCTCAAGGTATAGAAGGAGATAGAGGTTATGATGGTCCTATTGGTGATGTTGGATTACAAGGTCCACAAGGTTATAAAGGTTTAGAAGGCATAATAGGTGACAAAGGTGAAAAAGGTAAAGATGGTGAAAGAGGACCTGTTGGATTTCAAGGATTCAGAGGTGAAAAAGGTCTAATGGGTGAACAAGGTCTGAAAGGAGACAAAGGATCTATAGGAGATCAAGGTTATGAAGGTAGACAGGGTTATCAAGGTTTAAGAGGAAATAAAGGTCCAATGGGTAAAACTATTTTAACAGAAGTTTTAATAGAACCAGATTATCAAACAGATACAATTAATATGACAGGTTTTGAAGATGTAGCTGGAGCTGTAAAATTTCAAAGTAGTATGATAGATCCAATAAATGGTGATACTGTCAATTTATCAGCTAAAAATAAAAATTCTTTAACTGCATTTTGTCCTTACAATGGATATTTAAATACATTTAGATTTACGACAACTAATTTAGAACCAGATAAAAGAACAGCATCAAACGAAAATAAAAAAAAAATAGAATTTGGAAAAGCAGATGGTGATACATTAAAAATTTTAAATGAAAAAGGTATGCCTTATCAATTCAAAGCTGGATGTAAAAAAATTGTTAATAATTTTATAAAATAAAAAAAATAATTATAGTATTATAATATTATATTACTATAATAAAAAAAAAGATGAGTGTGGATTTATATAGATGGATAATATATATATGTCATGTCCTTGTTATTTCAAATGATTAATTTTATGAAAATTGTGTAGTATCATGTGTGATGTTAGATGAATGGGATGTGAAATTGGATAGTTTTTGATTAAACTTCCATCGTAAATGGTTCAACAAAATTCCATATTTCGTTAGAAATTTGAGATTTATTGAATAAAAATTTACGTTCACGTTTAAAATTAGGATGTTCAGATGAACATTGAGACATTCCCAATCTTTCATTTATATCTCTATTTAGAGATCTTGTTTTACCAGATACCGGATAGATATGAGGTTCTCCTGTATCACCACCATATAATATAGAACTATAAGGACTAGAATAGCTAGAGTGAGCTAACGTTCTTTCCATTCTAGCTAATATATTTCCATGTTTAACACCAAGTATATATCTTAGTGATTCACGTTGAGCTATTTCTAGTTTAGTTCTACAAGGTTTTAACTCCAATAAAGCTTTTAAAAGATATACATCTTCCAAATTATTAACATAAGCTAATGCTTTATACAAAGTACTACTAAAGGGTTCTAGTTCCCCTTCTTTAACAGGATTTCGTAAGAATTCGAAATTTTCTGAGTTTGTTCCACCTAAAGATAATAATTCTTTAAATCTACAGATTACTTGTGGATTAAAAATATATCTTTGTTGTTCCATTTTTGTTTGTTTGATTTGTTTTTTGTTTTCTTGATTTCCTTTACGGATTGTTTTTTTATTGATTTGTTTTGTTTTGTTTTTTTTATTTTTTGGGTTACCTGACTTATTTAAAGAGAATCCTAAGAAATATATTTTTCAATTTTTTTTATAAAAATATATAATAATTATTTTAATAAGCTATTTAATAAATATATTTATAATTATATGAGTTATAATATTCAGGGTTATTATAATTTAATTGAAAATTTTATGTCTTTTGGTTTTGGTGATAAAGGATCTAAAGGATCTAGAGGTAATGAAGGAGAAATAGGTAAAATTGGTAATAGAGGACAACTAGGAATAAGTGGAGAGAAAGGAGATAAAGGTATAGTAGGACCAAGAGGTGACATAGGTCCTAGAGGACCTAAAGGAATAAAAGGTGAACTAGGTGCTAAAGGTAAAAACGGTTTAAGAGGAGATAGAGGAGATCAAGGACTTGTAGGAGATAAAGGACCAGTTGGTCCTAAAGGAGATGATGGTCCGAAGGGTTTTCTTGGACCATTTGGTCAAAGAGGTATTATAGGGGATAAAGGAGATATAGGTAAACAAGGTGAGGATGGATATAAAGGTTTAGTTAACATAAATTATGGTAAATGTAGATATACAAATTGGAGTGAGTATTTTCGAAATACTGAAATAAAATGTCCTGATAATAGTATTGGAGTAAGTATTGATACTGAATGTAAATGTGAAAAAGATAATAATATTAAACTTGAACGAGAAAATAGAGATGAAGATAATAAAGACTGTGGTATTGTAACTAATAGAGATTGTAGACATAGAATTTTATGTTGCCCATTACAATTAAATGATATTTCTGAATCAGAAACAGTTTTAGATAATAGATTTTTTTCAGGAACAGTTAGTCCCGAAGAAAAAGAAAAATTAATTAATAGATTATGGATTAAATTAAAACCACAAGGTTTAAATAAAACTATTAATGATTATCCTATCAGTATATTTAGTAATGATGGAGATAATTTTAGAACTGAAGATGATTATAAAGAAATTCCTTATACTTCTGATTGTAAATCTAAATTTTGTTTATTGGAAGGACAATTATGTACAGATAATAAAGTTTGTTTAAATAAAATAAATTTAGATACTAAATGTTATAAACCTCCATGTTGGCATAACATTCTTAAAGAAAAAACAGATTGTGATCATAAATGTGAATATGAAGAATTAGGAAGTTTATGTGGAGATAAAATTTGTGATATGAGAAAAAATGATAAATGTGACAATCCTCCTTGTTGGAATAATATACCATTATTAGAAAAATGTAAAGGTGTAAGATGTCCCACAAAAAGACAACAATGTGCATTAGGAGGAGATAAATTTAATTTAGTAGGGTTTGAATGTAAAGATGAAAAAAATTTAAATCCTAATAATAATCGTTATGAACAATGTTTAAATCCACCTTGTTGGCATAAAGCTGAACAATATACTTTAGATTGTAGTGATCCATCTTGTAGAATAATTGGACAAAAATGTGGGTCAAACGATGAATACACAAAAATTTGTTTAAATAAAAAGAATATTAATTGTGATAATCCTCCATGTTGGCATGATGTTGAAACATCACAATGTAATGATTTATTAAGAGATAAGGCTGAGGATACTATATGTACACGAGAAGCTTTAAAAGATATTAATGGAAATGATATTTTAGATAAAGATGGAAATCAAATTCTTATTTTAAAAGATTGTGATTATGCTGGTAATTGTTCTAAAATAGGATCTAGATGTTTAATTGATAATGAAATTAAATTCGAATGTATGAATACCAAAAAATCTATGGATTTTAATTTAAAAAATGATGCAACTTATAAGTTTAATAAAAAAAAATGTAATAATCCACCTTGTTGGATTCCTACAGATGACAACAATGATGTTTTTATACAATTAAAAATAATTAATGATAAAAATTATAAATCAGATAATGATATATTAAGTTTAGAAACTTTAAAAAAAAAAAGTTTAGAAGATAATACATATGAATTTACTGAAGAAGATAGACAAGGAACGATTGATTTTAATAGTTTTTATAATTTTATGAATGATAATTGGTCTATATTTGAAGCAAATTGTAAATTACAAAATGCTCAATATTTATGGAATAAGTATGTTGGATTAAATAACAGAATGGATTACTATCAATTTAATGGAGTAATGAGAATTTTAAAAGTAGAAAAATTTAAATATAGAGATCAAGTAGGAAGAATATTTCCAAATTTCATGGATTATAGTGATTATAATAAAATATATGATTATTATGATAAAATTTAATAATTTAAAATTAATTTACCAATTTTAAATTATTACAAAATTAAGTTATGTTTGTTGTAATTTATTAACATTATATAAAAAATATATATTCTAAGTTTTATATCTTTACTAATTTTTTTTTTCTAATATTATTTGTAATAAATAATTATTTTTTAAATATGTCGAAAATATACTATTATGAGTTTCGATATGTTCTTGAGGAGTTCTTTTATTTATAATTAATTGTTTATTGTATGCTTTTAAAAATTCAAAAAATTTTTCTGTAAAAATATTTTGTGTAATCTTTGATTTAATTAAAGTATTATTAGTATCATCAAATTCAAATGCATTTTTTAAATAAAATCTTATTTGATGATAATATAAAATATTATTAAATTTATAGAAACTTAAATTAAAAATTTTCATAAAATGATAAAAAATAATTTTTATAACATATATATTGTTGAAATTTAAAGAAAGTAATTTATTAA
>MDSV01219087.1_pt1 | contig 12704 bp, 10 predicted proteins | sample 810851 | NCBI WGS metagenome assembly MDSV01 (sample SAMN05326640, study PRJNA326480) | marine metagenome | isolation source: seawater | place: Atlantic Ocean: North East | collected 2012
AACTCATCTTCAAGAAAATAAGTAAACGAAGCCTTTTTATTCTTTATCTCAACGGACATATTGCGAAGGTAAGCTAACTTCGGATGATGATTTCAAGGGTAGAAGAAATAGAGTTATTTAATATTCCAAAGGTCGAATTACATTGCCATTTGGAGCTTGCTTATAGGCCTGAGACGATGAAGTCCTGGGCTATTGAAGATGGAGATTTGCCAGGGGATTGTTCTGACGAGGATTTTAAGAACAAATACATGATTCTTTCTCCCATGAATAATCTGCCAACTGTTCTTAAAAAGTTCTTAATATCAAGGGACAGAATAAAAACCCTTGAGAGAATTGAGCAACTCACTTTTGAAGCATGTGAAGACATGTATCTTATTTCAAATGTGAGAATCCTAGAGCTAAGATACGCTCCAAGCTTTGTCTTAGAAGTCTATCCTGAATTAGGAGCTGATAAAATGCACGAAGCTATTATGAGAGGTTGTAATAGAGCAGAATTAAAATACCCATTAGCTGTGGGAATCATATGCTTACTTCAGAGAATCAAACCCGTTTCAGAAAATGAATACTGGGCAGATTTCGCAATTGAAAGGAAGGGAGAAATCTTGGGACTAGATCTAGCTGATGATGAAGTAGCCTACCCTCCTGATCCTTTTGCACACATATTTCAAAAAGCCAAATTAGCCGGGTTAGGCATTACCATACACGCTGGCGAACCTAGCGTGCCAGAAGCACCTGGAAATATAATCACTGCAATTGAAAAGCTTAGTGCAGACAGAATTGGCCATGGGGTACAAGCTATACATGACCTAAGAGTTATAGAAACATTAGTTAGAAATGAGATACCATTAGAACTTTGCCCTACATCTAACTTACTTACAAAAGCTGTCAACAACATTAAAGATCATCCCATTAAAAGATTAATGGAATTAGGCGTTAAAACAACCATCAATAGCGATGACCCTGGAGTAATGGGAATAAGCTTAATGACTGAGTACGACCTGGCTTATAACGGCTTAAAAATGTCGATAGAACAACTAAAAAAATGCAACCTATGGGCGGCAGATGCGTCGTTTATTTGCACCGAGAAAAAAGCTCGAGTTTTCCCATGAAAAAACTATACTCACTTACAATTTCGCTTTCACTGTTAAGCCTAGTTTCAGCACAAACCACTACCGTTGGTGTTTTCACAAACGGCGAAAGCAGTTTTGACGGTTACACGCTTTTAGCTCCTATGACTGGATTTGAGACCTTCCTAATAAATAACTGCGGGGAAGTAGTTAATCAATGGACTAGCGAATATCGAGTGGGGCTTTCAGCATACCTTCTTGAAGACGGTTCACTTCTAAGAACTGGACAGCTTTCATCACAAGCTGACCCAGCTTTCTCAGGGGGAGGCACCGGAGGAAGGGTTGAGCAGTTCAGCTGGGATGGAGAGCTTGTTTGGGCTATAGACTGGGCTGACGAAACAAAACACCATCACCACGATATAGAGATGATGCCTAATGGAAACATCCTGCTGATATCATGGGAAAGCCATTCATATGAAGATGCTTTAGCAATGGGTAAGAACACTACAAATACCCAAAATCCAGTTTGGTGTTGTTCTATCACTGAGATTGAACCAACAGGAAGCGAAGGTGGGAATGTAGTTTGGTATTGGAGCGCTTGGGATCACTTGGCACAGGATACTGACCCTGCTAAACCTAACTACGGAGTGATTTCTGAAAACCCTCGCAAGTTCGATATCAATTATACCAGTGGTCAAGGTTCTAACCAAGGTGCAAGTAATTCAGACTGGATGCATTGCAACGCAGTGGATTACAACGAGGAATTAGACCAAATAGTTATCAGCTCAGCTAAGTTTTGCGAGTTTTGGATTATAGACCACGGACTAACTACTGAAGAGGCAGCAACAGAATCTGGTGACCTACTATATCGTTGGGGTAATCCTAGGACTTACGGTAGAGGAACTGAAGAAGACCAAATGATGTTCCACCAGCACGATTCACACTGGATGGATGAAGGGATTATGGTATACAACAATGGTAAAAACAGACCTGAGGGTAACTACAGTTCAGTTGAAATTATCCCCATACCGGAAATGGTCAACGGCACCTACCCTATTAGCGAAACTGAACCATTTTCTCCAGTTAGCTACTCATGGCGTTATCCAGAAATTTTAACTTCAGATTTTTACAGCTCTAACATCAGTGGCGCAACAAGACAGCCAAACGGCAACACACTAATTTGCGAAGGATCGACTGGTAGGATTTTCGAAGTAACTCAAGAAGAAGAAATTGTTTGGTCTTATTTAAGTCCTATTACTTCATTTGGTCCTACTACTCAAGGTAACGACCCTGGAAACAATTCAGTATTTAGAGCCTACAGATACGCTCCTGATTACTCTGCATTTGAGGGAAGATACATGACCCCAGGAAGTGTTATCGAATTAAACCCTACAGAGTGGGGCTGCTCGACTTCTGGTTTAAACCATGTCAATATAGAGAACTCCCTTACCGTCTACCCTAACCCTTATAGCGGAGACTTCATTATTGAAGGATTACTAGATGGAATACTTCAATTATTCAACACTCAAGGCGCTTTGATCTCTGAGATACAATTAAACTCAGAAACAAGAATCAGAATAGGAGAAAATCTAGAAACAGGTTACTACATAGCTATATTCACAAGCGCTATCACTGGAAAAACTGAGAAAACAAAAATTGTAAAACTCTAAGAACTTAAAACGATGGAAAATTCTATCATCACAGATGATAACGGAGCAATCCGCACTATTACTCTTAATAGACCCAAAGCATTCAACAGTTTTGACCGTGAAATGGGTGCAGCTTTTCAAACAGCTCTTGACGAAGCAGGTAAAGACGACAGCGTAAGATGCATAGTGATTAAAGGAGAGGGAAGAGCATTCTGTGCAGGCCAAGACTTAAAAGAAGTCACAGCGCCAGATGCCCCCAATTTCAAAACCATCGTAGAGGAGACTTACAATCAAAGCATCAGAAGAATATGCTCTATCAAAACACCAATTATTGCAGCCGTAAACGGCGTAGCTGCAGGCGCTGGTGCAAATATTGCTCTTGCTTGTGATCTTACTATTGCTACTGAGAGCGCATCATTTATCCAAGCATTTTCTAAAATTGGGCTTATTCCTGATAGCGGTGGAACTTGGTGGCTCCCAAGACTAGTTGGTATGCAGAGAGCAAAAGCTATGGCGTTTTTTGGAAACAAAGTGAGCGCAAGGGAGGCAGAAGATATGGGACTTATCTACAAAAGCGTAAGCGATGATGAGTTTAACTCAGTAGTTGAAAACACTGCTAGCAAACTTTCAGTAATGCCTACCCTTGCTCTAGGGCTAACTAAAGCAGCTTTCCACGAAGGAATGGATTGCGACTTAAATGAGCAGCTCGCAAGAGAACTAGAATACCAGTTTATTGCTGCAGAGTCTGAAGATTACACTGAAGGTGTAGCCTCTTTCTTAGAAAAGAGAGCTCCAGAATTCAAGGGTAAATAACAATCTATTTAATGCTGAACTGATCTGAAGTAGGTCACAGCCACAATTCCTGCTGTTTCAGTCCTTAGCCTGCTATCTCCTAGGCTTATTTCCAAAGCTTCTTTATCTACAGCAAGCTCTACCTCTTCGCGAGTAAAATCGCCCTCTGGGCCAATTGCTATGCACGCTGACTCTCCTGACTTCAAGGCTTTTAAAAGATGCGTTTTGCTTCCTACCAAAGCATCCATGCAGTGAGCTATATACACTTTTCCTTCGCACATATCTACAGCTTCTTCAAAGGACACAGCAGATTCCAGTATTGGTAACCAACTTCTACCGCTTTGCTTCATTGCTGAAATAAGTACCTTCTGCCATCTATCGTGCTTTTCTACCTTTCTTTCTGACCTTGTAGTCCAAACAGGAATAACCCTATCAACTCCAATTTCTACAGCTTTTTCTAAAAACCACTCAAACCTATCAGTTTGCTTTGTAGGGCTCACAATCATAGTCAGCTTAGCTGTAGGTTCTGCCTCATGCTGAATTTCAGCAACCTCAACAACGCAATTTCGCTTACCTATTTCAACAATTGTTGCGTCAGCAAAACCACCCTTACCATCAATTAAATGAAAGAAATCCCCGACCCTAGCTCTCAAGACTTTGATAGCATGACGCACCTCATCTTCAGGAAGCTCAAAGAATCCATTCTGAAGGTTTGGCACGTATAATAATCTCACTTAGTTTGAGCTTACCGCAACACGAGGGCCTCCAGAACGCATTGCGTCTGTAGCTGTTTCATCAAATTCTGAGAAGTTTGCAACGAATCGTTGTGCTAGATCAAGCGCAGCAGCATCGTATGCATCCTTATCAGCCCAAGTCTCACGAGGGTTTAATACTTCTGACGGTACATCAGGACAAGAGTTTGGAGCTCTCAGTCCAAAGACCTCATCAGTTCTCATATCATTTTCATCCAACTTACCTTCTAAGGCAGCTGTAATCATAGAACGTGTGTAACGAAGCTTCATTCTTGAACCAACGCCGTATCCACCGCCAGTCCAACCAGTGTTAACTAGCCAAATTCTAGCTCCATGCTTTTCAATTCTTTCACCAAGCATTTCAGCATAATCAGTTGGATCAAGCGGAAGGAATGGTGCACCAAAACATGCAGAAAATGCAGTTTGTGGCTCAACTACTCCTACTTCAGTACCAGCAACTTTTGCAGTATAACCGCTGATGAAATGGTACATCGCTTGGTTAGAATCTAAAAGACTGATCGGAGGCAATACTCCAAACGCATCACACGTCAGGAAGAACACATCTGTAGGGTGACCTCCCATGCCGTTCTCAACTGCTTCAGGAATATGGTGTATAGGGTATGAAACTCTAGTGTTTGGAGTGATGCTATCATCTTCATAATTTGGTGTTACACCGTCGCTTTCAAAACCAATGTTTTCTAATAGCGCACCATATTTTATTGCGTTGTAAATCTGAGGCTCACTCTCTGCACTTAAATCTATAGTCTTTGCATAACATCCGCCTTCCATGTTGAATACGCCGTTATCAGACCAACCGTGCTCATCATCACCAATTAAATATCTAAGAGGATCGCTACTTAGGGTTGTTTTTCCTGTACCACTGAGCCCAAAGAACACAGCAACGTTTCCATCCTTACCAACATTTGAAGAACAGTGCATTGGGAGAACTCCGTGTACTTCAGGAAGCTCAAAGTTCATTACTGAGAACATACCCTTCTTAATCTCTCCGGTATAACCAGATCCAGCAATAATAATGATTCTACGAGTGAAATCAATCGCACTTACGTTTCCTTGTCTACAACCGTGATACTCTGGATTTGCTTCAAAATCTGGAACACAGATTACGTACCATGCTGGATCAACATTTTCATCTTGCTCAAAACCAAAGCGAAGGAACATATTGTTTACAAAAAGGCTAGAGTAAGCCTTTTCTGTAATTACTCTTGTATTGATACGAGTTGCAGGATCTGCTCCTACTGAACCATCGCGCACATAAACGTTCTTACCAACTAGGTAGTTTCTTGTATCTTCAAGAAGACGTTCGAAATTTTCGCTAGTTATACTTTGGTTTATATCTCCCCAATCAACTCTTGAGTTAGTCTTATCATCTCTTACGATAAATCTATCCTTGGGTGAACGACCAGTAAACTTACCTGTATTGATAGCTAAGGCTCCTGAATCAGCAAGTCTACCTTCTCCGTTTAGGATGCATTCAGTAACAAGTGTTGATGGCGGGAGATTCCATTGCGCACTAGCTATTCCTTCAAGCCCAATAGCTTCAAGTGACGCGTTCCAAGGGGTAATACCCGTATGCTTCATGTGTTTGAAGAAATGTATTAAAAATTCCTTAACAAAGATAAACTTTAGATCTCCGTATACGCGGAAAATTGTTCACAACCTACCAACTTAAATCTTTATATTTACTGCATGAGAAATATTGGAATTTTACTTGGAGGTGTTTTAATTATAACCATAGCTTCATGTAGTGAATCTATTGATAAAACTACACCATCTAATAACGAAGCAAATAAAACAGAATCTACTGTGAAATCACCTGTAGGTAGAGAGCTTACACCTGATCAGAAAGAAGGTATGAGGCTCATAAAACGCAGGCATGACAACAAGAAGAATTCAGGAGCAGTTAGTGAAAAAAATATGACTTCTCCATACCGTTATTTAATCTCTTCTGACGAGTATCCAATCTTTACCACGCTTGTTAAAAAGTCTAGTATAAACAAGTACATTCACAGCGGAAACGTAACTGTACTCGCACCAGTTGATGATGCTTTCAAAGTATTCCCTCAATACAAGGAATTAATGCTTCCTGGAAATGAAGGTCTACTTGATGAATTCATTTCATACCATGTTGTAAATGTTGGAATGGAGTATAAAGCATTTTCTGAAGGTTCTTCTTGGAAGACAAACACTGGTGAATCATTGAAAATCTCTAGAAAAGGTGGGGTTTACTTTAATGGAGCTCATGTCCGTTCAGGATCAATTGACACAGATAACGGCTCTATCATAGGTATGGATGACCTTATTTACTTCCCTAAAATAGTTAAGTAATGAAAGGGGAAATAGCAGCAATTCTTTTTTTTGCTGGGGTATTTAACACGTCTGCTCAATGGGACTATGGCTTTGAGCTAGGTAACATCCCAGTTGTTGTAGACTCAGACACTCTAGCAAACCCTTGGACTGGAGGTTTGACTGCACCTCAATGGTCTCCAATAGATTTTGACTTTGATTCTGACGAAGACCTGTTCGTATACGATAGAGATGGAGGAAGAATGCTTGCATTTGAAAGATCAGGAACAGATTGGGTCTATAGACCAGAATGGGTTGAGGGCTGGCCTGAAATTCAAGAATGGTGCTTGCTTAGAGATTATAATTGTGACGGAAGACCTGATATATTTACATCAGTCCAGAATTCAATCTATGTATACAAAAACAACACAATTGCCCCGCTTAACCCGCAGTTTGAACTTGTTGCAGGTCCTCTACTTGCTGGATACGACTTTGGAGCAGGAGAAGATATGCTACCTGTAGTTTGCTTAAGCCTAGACATTCCAGCTATACAGGATTTAGACGGTGACGGAGACTTAGATATCATTTCCTTTACTGAGACTTCTTCAACTCTATACAAATACGAAGGCTTGAGCGCGTGTGGACTAGAAATGGAATGCACTAATAGGTGCTACGGAATGCTCGCAGAAGCTATTGAGAATAACAACCTCTACATAGGTGAAGACTTTAACTGTGAGTACAATTTAGCAGATCCAAGATCTAGATCTCGCCATGTAGGTGGATCCCTTACAGCCCTTCAGCTAGATGATAATGGACCATTAGATCTATTAATCGGTGACGTTACCTACCCTACTATTATTAGCGTATTGTTAGAAGATGCTTATGATGGACAAGATAGCGCATTCTTCACTGATTTTAATTTCCCTTTAGAAACAAACGGTTTAGAAGCCTTAGACTGCAAGCGATTCCCAACAGCTTACAATATTGATGTTGACGCTGATGGAGTAAATGACCTTCTATTCAGCCCTAATACTTTTCTAGAAATTGACGATGATGCATGTGTGCATTTAATGAAGAATGAGGGAACTAATAATGCTCCCGTTTGGGAATATGTTTCATCAACTTACATGCAAGATGGCATGATAGATTTAGGCAGAGGAGCATATCCTGTTTTATACGATGTGGATAGTGATGGGTTGATCGATCTATTAGCTACTAACAAGGAAAACTATCACGGTGTCGGAAGCACTCCTTCTAAGTTGATGGTTTACAAAAACACCGGAACTATAGATGCTCCAATTTTCAAATTGTCAGATGAACCTTGTGCTGATTTTGAAACTTATGGAATCGAAAGTCCTTTTCCAGCTATTGGAGATATAGATAACGATGGAGATGCCGATTTAATCGTAGGTGATGAGCTAGGCCTTCTTCATTATTACGAGAACATTTCTGGAGCTGGTAACTGGCCAGCTTTTGAGGTGTCGATTTTATCAATTGTAGACTCTGAAGATCAAACAATTGACATCGGACAATTCGCAACACCTCAACTTATTGACATAAATTCTGATGGTCTTTTAGATCTTGTTGTTGGAGAGAAAAACGGGATACTAAATCTCTTTATAAACTGCGGCTCAGAAACATCTCCTCAGTGGTGTAAACACATAAGCGATGAATTTGGAGACTCATGGGGCAATATATTGGTTAGCAACGCATTAGGAATTAATGGCTATAGCACTCCTTCATTAGTTGTTGATACTGTAGGAATACATATTATTGCATCAAATGAGGTGGGAACAGTTCAGTATTTTGGGCTTGTTGAAGAAGAACTTAATTACGAGTATTCAGAACAAACTTTAAACGTTCTAAACCACATAGACGGACTACGTTCAGCTTGCACTTTTTCTGATGTAAATGGAGATGGGAAATTTGACTGCTTGATGGGAATTCAAAATGGAGGTATCAGATGCTATATGGGTTCTGATTCTATCACAATTGACATCCCAGAGATTACTGAATACACACCTATCAAATTGAACGTTTTTCCAAATCCTGGAACCAAAGAAATCAATTGGATTTCTCCTGTTGAGGATGTCGAAATATGCATTTACAGTACCACTGGAGTTTTAATTTCAAGGACTTTTGACAGATTAATACCAACAGACGATTGGTCGGCTGGGATTTACATTTTATCTCCAACAAAAACGGGAAGCCCATTAGGACCTCCCGTTCTTTGGACAAAGTTAGAAAACTAACTAAATCTATATTAATTGTTCATTCCGTCTAGTACGGCTTTCACATCTCTTACAGCTTTCTCGCTTTCAAAAAGAAGTGCCTTTTCATCTTCGTTAAGCTCAAGCTCGATAACTTTCTCTACACCGTTCTTTCCAAGAATAACTGGAACACCCAAGTACATATCTGAAATACCGTACTCACCTGTCATCCAAACACAACAAGGGAATACACGACGCTGATCCTTAATAATAGCTTCAACCATTTGGGCTGCAGCAGCTCCAGGAGCGTACCACGCAGAAGTACCTAGAAGGTTAACAATTTCACCTCCACCCTTCTTAGTTCGCTCGACGATAGAATTAAGAGTTTCCTCATCGATAAGCTCAGTAACAGGAATACCACCAACAGTAGTGTAACGAGGAAGTGGAACCATAGTATCACCGTGGCCACCCATAAGTACAGCTTGAATATCCTTGGGGCTCACGTTTAGTGCCTCAGCAAGGAATGAGCGGTAACGAGCAGTATCTAGAATACCAGCCATACCTAGAACGCGTTTAGAATCAACTCCTGCGTTTAAGTATGCACAGTAAGTCATTACGTCTAGTGGATTAGATACGATTACAAGGATAGCGTTGGGGCTATGCTCCATAATCTGAGTAGTAACAGACTTTACGATTCCAGCGTTTGTCGCGATAAGATCATCACGGCTCATACCAGGCTTACGTGGAAGTCCTGAAGTAATAACTACTACGTCAGAATTTGCAGTTTTTGAATAATCGTTTGTAGAACCTATAGTTCTAGTATCGTAAAGATTGATCGGAGAAGTTTCCCAGATATCAAGAGCCTTACCTTCAGCAAAGCCGTCTTTAATATCAAGAAGAACTACCTCATTCGCTACTTCACGTGTTGCAAGAACATTTGCACATGTGGCACCTACATTACCAGCGCCGACAACAGTAACTTTCATTTTTAGATATTGGGGTTTCGGAGTGCAAAAATACAGGCTCAAGGTCCTTTGCTGAAACAAATGTGTGCCTATTTTCGTTATCAAACTTTATAATTGATGAAAACTACCCTACACATCTTTTTAATTACTCTATTTTTTTTGCCTCTAAATAGCGCCATTTCACAGTCAGATAAACTTCCTACATCTCAGAGTAAAATGCCTACAGGAACTTCAGGAGTGGACTACAATCTCTTAGATTCTAGAGGCGAGAAAGATGGTGTGTGGATTAGAGTTTGGCCAAGTGGAGTTTTATACTATATAGGAGAATTCGACTCTGGAAAACCTGTTGGACAATTCTATTATTTCTTCGACAGCGGAGAATTAATGTCGTCGATAGATCACTTCGAAACTGAAATATCAGCAATTCACTACAGACCAAACGGATCAGTTCAAGCGTCTGGTTACTACAATCCTTCACCTATTGGGGTTGAACCAACTAAGCGAGGAAGTTGGTGGTATTATGACGATAATTCAGTGCTCAGAATATTGGAGAACTACAATAACGGTGTAATGCACGGTGAATATCAGGTTTGGGATTACAAAAGTCAACTTGTTGAGAAAGGAGAGTACAATCAGGGGGGTAAAACTGGTGAGTGGACCAAGTATTTTGAAAACGGAAGGCTTTCTCAGAAGGTTACTTATTTAAATGGTGATCTCGATGGCGTATTTGAAATATACCACCTAAATGGGTTAATTAGAATGACAGGACAATACTTTAAAGGCAGAGAAGAAGGAGAGTGGAAGTCTTTTTATGAAGACGGTAAAATGGAGATGATTACCAAGTACTCATTTGGTGAGAACATAAAAGAGATTCGCATCAATGGAGTGTTTGAAGAAACATTCATGGATGGAAGATCTATGAATGAGTACACATACAAGGATATGGTGCTTGATGGTCCTTATAGAATTTGGCATGATTGCGGAGAGTACATTATAGATGTCTTTACTGATCAGAAAACAGGAGAAGAAATGCAAAGACGTGTATTAGAAGGTACTCAAGTAAAGGAAGAAGGCGAGTATTATAATGGAGTGCTGGATGGACCCCGTTATTTCTATGACTTGCAAGGCAAGCTTATAAAGAAGGAGGTGTACGAAAATGGAGTTTTAGTCGACTAGGCCGTAAAACTTGAGCTAGTAGCCATATTTCTGCTGCCAAATGGCGCGAAGTTGAGAACGCATTTGGGTTTCTCGTGGGTTGTCCCCGGGGTTGAATATCGTAGTGCCTGATAGAGATTCTGGCATGCATTCTTGGGAACTGAAATTTCCTAAGGAATTGTGATCGTACTGATATGAATCGCCATAACCGAGCTTGCTCATCAATCTAGTTGGGGCATTTCTTAAGTGAAGTGGAACTTGCAAATCCCCTGTGTCTCGAACTAATTGTTGCGCTTCGTTTATAGCAACATAGGAAGCGTTACTTTTTGCGCTAACAGCCAAGTATAAAGTACACTGCGACAATATTATCCTTGCCTCAGGCCAACCAATTCTTTCTACGGCCTGGAATGCAGACATCGCAATCACTAATGCCGTAGGATTTGCGTTCCCAATATCTTCAGAAGCTACAATCAACAACCTTCTCGCTATAAACTTAGGATCCTCCCCTCCTTCAACCATTCTGGCTAAATAGTAAACTGCAGCATTTGGGTCGCTTGCCCTAATACTCTTAATAAACGCACTAATGATATCGTAATGTACTTCTCCACCCTTATCGTACCCTGCTGTTGTGTTTTGGATCATCTCCTTAACCCGTTGATTAGTCACATCTACTTTACCTGTGGGAACGCTTGAAACGACCATCTCTAAAATATTCAATAATCTCCTAGCATCTCCACCACTCGCCCTCATAAGAGCATCAGTCTCAACAACCTCTATTTCCCTCTTCATCAACACTTCATCCTCATTAATAGCCTTGTCTATCAAGTGAATCATCTCGTCGTGACTCAAATGGTTGAGAACGTAGATTTGGCATCTAGACCTAAGGGCGGGAATTACTTCGAAGGACGGGTTTTCTGTAGTAGCTCCAATTAGCAACACAAGCCCTTGTTCGACTGCACCTAAAAGGCTGTCCTGTTGAGATTTCGAGAATCTATGAATCTCATCTATAAAAAGTATAGACTTTGCAGCAAACATACCTTTCGACTTAGCACGAGAAATCACCTCTCTCACATCCTTTACGCCACTATTAATAGCTGACAACTGATGGAACGGTAACCCAGCTTTCTTGGCTAAAATCCTTGCAAGAGTAGTCTTACCTACACCAGGAGGCCCCCACAATATCATTGACGGCAAAGTCGCATTATCAGCAGCTCTTTTTAGGATAGAATCTTCTCCTACGAGGTGGGTTTGCCCTAAATAAGAACTGAGACTCTTAGGCCTCATTCTCTCTGCTAATGGAATGTCTACATTACTCATGACCAACCCTCAAACTTAGAAAACTTTCTAGGGTTAAGCCTTGCTCCCTCAGGTCTTTTATGCTTCCACCTTCTGTGAGTCCAAAGCCAATTCTCAGGACACTTCACTATCTCCTTTTCAAGCTTCCCACAACATCTATCTATTACCTCACCTCTTTCCGCTTTTGTAACATCCTCGCAAATTATAGAAAATCTCATTACATACCTTCCAATTCCAACCCTATCAATTGCGGCATAAACCACGCTTGCATCCATTTTTATCGCTAACTTATCTATCCCAGTATATACAGGAGTTTCTATCCCTAAGAACTCAGTCCAATATGCATGTTTAGGGTTTCTGGGACTTTGATCAAAAATAAGAGAACATAAAATGGGATGAATACCCTTAGCATCTTCAATAACTCTCGGAAGTTCATTCATCTCAATAATTTTCATTCCAGCCCTTCCTCTTGACTCCCTAACAGCGTCGTTAAACACCTCATTATTCAGTTTCT
>MDSV01012737.1_pt1 | contig 12703 bp, 14 predicted proteins | sample 810851 | NCBI WGS metagenome assembly MDSV01 (sample SAMN05326640, study PRJNA326480) | marine metagenome | isolation source: seawater | place: Atlantic Ocean: North East | collected 2012
TTGAATTACTAAGTCTTTATCTTTTGTTTCATAAAGAATTTTAGCTTTTCCTTCGTACAGTTTTTTACCTTTGTTCATTAAATTATTTTTTTAGACTTCTATTAAAAATTATATTAATTTTTTTCGTATGATAACTAAAATCAAAGAGTTTTTTTAGTTTATTAACAGGTATTTTGTTTGTAATTTTTTTATCAGTAATAATTTTGTCATAAAAAGAAGAATTTTCTTTCCATGCTTGTAGCGCATTTTTTTGAACAACCTTATAGGCTTGTTCTCGTGTAAAACCTAATAAGGTTAATTCAAGAAGTATCCGTTGCGAAAAGAAAATTCCATTAGTAAGGTTTAAATTATTTTTCATATTTTTTGGATATATACTTAAATTTTTAATAATATTACTTAATCTGTGCAAAGCAAAATCTAAAGCTATTGTAGCATCTGGTCCTATATTTCTCTCTACAGCAGAATGAGAGATATCTCTTTCATGCCATAATGCAACATTTTCTAAAGAAGGAGTTACTGTAGATCTTATCAATCTCGCTAAACCAGTAAGATTTTCACTTAAGATTGGGTTTTTTTTGTGTGGCATGGCAGATGATCCTTTTTGTTTTTTTCCAAAGAATTCCTCAACCTCTAAAACTTCAGTTCTCTGAAGATGTCTTATTTCAATTGCAAATCTTTCTATTGAGCTAGCAATTATTCCTAAAGTAGAGAAAAATTGAGCATGCCTATCTCTTGGTATCACTTGCGTTGAAATAGGTTCCACTTTGAGTTTCAATTTTTTGGCAACATAGCTTTCAACTTTTGGATCGACGTTTGCAAACGTTCCTACCGCTCCCGAGATAGCACATGTTGAAATTTCTTTGATTGAATTTTCTAATCGTTTTTTATTTCTTAAAAACTCCTGGTAAAACGATAGCATTTTTAATCCAAATGTAATTGGTTCTGCATGAATTCCATGGCTTCTTCCGATACATAAAGTGTACTTATGTTTAGTAGCTTGCTTTCTAATCGATTGAAGCAATTCATCTATATCTTTAAGTAGAATTTCTCCAGATTGTTTTAATTGAAGATTGAAACAAGTGTCCAAGACATCTGATGAAGTCATCCCTTTGTGTAGGTATTTTGCTTCTTTTCCAACTTTTTCAGTAATAGATGTTAAAAACGCAATTATATCGTGTTTTACTTTACTTTCTATTTGCAGAATTCTTTTTGGATTAATTTTTGCTTTTGATCTAACTTTTTTTACAACTCCTTTAGGAATAATTTTTAATTTTTCCATAGCTTCAGCAGCAGCTAATTCAATATCTAGCCAAATTGAATATCTATTATAATCTTCCCAAATATTTTTAATTTCTTTTCTTGTATATCTATCGATCATTATTTATTTAATTGCGTAAAAATTTCACAACCAGTCTTTGTTACACCTATTGTATGTTCAAATTGTGCTGATAATGTCTTGTCTTTAGTAACTGCAGTCCATCCATCGCTTAAAGTTTTTGTTTCATAACCACCAAAATTTATCATTGGTTCTATAGTAAAAATCATTCCTTCTGCAATTTTTTCCCCAGTGCCTCTCTCACCGTAATGAAGCACATTAGGTGCTTTATGAAATGTTTCACCTATACCGTGACCGCAAAAATCTTGAACAACTGAAAAGCCTTGAGCTTCTACATGAGTTTGTATTGCAGAACCGATATCACCTAAATGAATTCCATCTTTAATAATATTAATTGCTTTCATCATAGACTCATAAGTTGCATTAATTAATTTTTCAGCTTTTACTGAAACCTCTCCGATCGTAAACATTCTGCTGGTATCTCCATGCCATCCTCCTTTAAAAGCTGTAACATCTACATTAACTATATCTCCATCTTTTAAAATTTTATCAGATGGTATTCCATGACACACAACATGATTAGTTGAAGTACAACAAGATTTTGGAAACCCCCTATAAAAAAGTGGGGCAGAATAAGCTTTGTTGTCATTAATAAATTGATAGCAAATTTTATCAATTTCATCAGTTGTTATACCAGGTTTAATTATTTTACCTATCTCATCTAAAGCTCCAGCAGCAATAGATCCAGCTATTCTAGTCCCTTTAAATGCTTCCTCAATTTCTTTATTCATTTTATTTTAAACTTTATCTTTTTATTAAGTATTATTCCTTTTGGTAAAAATTTACAATCATAGCAAAGTATATTTAGTTTGTTTTTAACAGCCAAACTCAGAGCATTTGCATAATCAGGATCTATATCTTTTGCAATCGTAAATGATTTACAATCATTTCTTTGAATTAAATAGATGATATATATTTGGAAGTTCTTTTTACTTGCTTGAATCAACTCATTCAAATGTTTTAGGCCTCTCGTTGTCACTGAATCTGGAAATTCAGCTATTCCTTTTTTTCTAGAAAGAGTAACGTTTTTAACTTCAACAAAAGCCTTATTTTTTTTATTGAAAATAAGAAAGTCGAATCTAGTATTTTTTCCAAATTTAGTTTCAGGTTTTATTTCTAAAATTTCATTAAATTCTTTTATTAAATTATTTTTTAATGCATGAAAAACAATTTTGTTTGATGAATGGGTATTAACACCTACTTTTGAATTATTATCTTCAATAATTTCTAAAGTGTATTTTAATTTACGATTTGGATTATTTGATTTACTAATCCATACTTTATTATCTTTCTTTAATAATCCATACATGGACCCAGTATTAGGACAATGAGCTGTTATAATCTTATCATTTATTTTTATATCTACAAAAAAACGCTTATATCTTTTTATAAAAAGTCCTGATATTAATTTATTTTCAAAATTCATAATATATTTATAACTTTAATGAAGAAAAAAATAAAAAAAATAAATGCCTCAATTTTGATAATCGGCAATGAAATACTCTCTGGTCGTACACAGGATAAAAATGTAACTTTTATCTCCAATTGGCTGAATACAAAATGTGGAATTTCAGTTAAAGAGGTAAGAATAATTCCAGATGAGGAAAAAATTATTGCAAAAAATATTTTGTTTTTATCAAAAAAATTTAATTACGTTTTTACAACAGGTGGAATCGGACCAACACACGACGATATTACAGCTAAATCCATTTCTAAAGCTTTTAAAGTAAAGTACGAGTATCATAAAGAAGCTTATGATATTTTAGAAAAATATTATGGAAAGAAAAAATTTAATGATGGAAGAAAAAAAATGGCAAAAATGCCAAGGAGTTCTAAATTGATCTATAATCCAGCAAGTGCAGCTCCAGGTTTTATTATTAAGAATGTCATATCTTTACCTGGCGTTCCTTCAATTTTAAATTCTATGATTGAAAATTGTAAAAGATATTTAATCAAAGGTTTAAAAGTTCATAGTAAAACAATGAATCTATACACTGTTGAAAGCAATATTTCAAAAGAATTGGGTTTAATACAAAAAAAATATAAAAAGTTTGTTGATATAGGAAGTTATCCTTTTTTTAGACTAGGAAAAATTGGAGTCGCAATCGTAACTAGATCTAATTCGATATTAAAATTAAAAAGCGTTAATCAAGAAGTCGTTAAATTAGTTAAATTAAAAAAGATTAAAATTTTAAAAATTTAAATCAAATTATAAACTTCATCGACCGTAATAGAGTCTATATCTGATGTTCCATGCATAATTTTACTATCTAAAACTTTAGTATAATTATTTTTTGGAGCAAATTTTTCAGAATTAGTAGGACCAAATAAAACCACCATAGGAATATCTGCAAGTGACATCATATGCATAACACCATTATCTATTGAAATTGCTTGATCTAATCTAGATGATAAAGCAGTTACAAGAGCAGGGCATGATAATTCAGTTTTAGTCTCAGGAAATAAAGATCCTGGAACTTGGTTTTTAATTTTTTCAATAATATGTTCTTGATTTTTTTCGATAAAAAAAACTGGAATTTTATTTTTAATTAAAGATTTATTTGCAAGAGAAATAAATTTATAGATTGACCAACTTTTTTTTCTGTATTCGTTACCTTGAGTAATTGAAAAACCTATATAATTAGATTTAGGTAGTAATTTCTTTGCTTCGTTAAGTAAAATTTTAGATAGCTTATTGTAATTAAAATTTATATTTTTTATCTTTTCTCCTAAAAAAATATTTACATTTTCTAGGTGGTTTTTTGATTTATATTTTATTTTTTTTGTCGAAAAAAAATTATTAAAAGTTGTTGAGCAAAAATGTTCATGAGGAACTCTTTTCAGAACTAAAGAATTTCTAAATTTTGTTTGAAGGTCTATTATTAAATCAAATTTTATATCATATTTTTTTTTAAAATTTTTTTTCACAAAAAATAAATGCCACCATCTAAAACCAAAAAATGTTAAATCTAAATTTAATGTTTCCACATTAATATTATATTCTTTTAATTTTCCCTCGAAATGATTTTGATGTGCACCGAGATAAAAAATTTTAGATCTTCTGTAATGGTTTTTGAGACTTAAAAACAAAGATATGATTTGTATAGAATCTCCTAATCCTCCTCCAGAATTATAAATTAATATTTTTTTCACAAAATCAATATACTTAATTAAACGTAAATTTTAATATATTTATCGTATATATAGCCTAAATTATTATTATGAAACGATCAAAAGCTTGTAAATTTTTTATTCATTTATTGGAATAATTGAATAATAAGCCGAAACTATTTTTAAATAAAAAAAGAAAACCTCCTAAAATAATAGATATATTTATGATTTGAATACCATATAAAGAAAATAATACCATTTTCACTTTATGTTTTTTGTATGCAAAAACCAAAAATTTTATTTCTAAAATTAATTGAATAAAAAATAATAATAGTAATATAAAAAATAAAAAATCTAATTTCAAAATTAAATTTAAAGATAAAATTGTAATCATTAATAAGGTTATAAGAGAAGAAAATGCTTGACCTGCAGTTGCAAAAGTTCCTCTTGAGTCAAAATTTTTTTTCTTTAAAAGTATAGGTATATATTTTTCTGTTCTGCTTATAATTCTTTTTGATCTTTCTTTTAATCCACACCAATAACCAGAATAGCCAGAACTTTTTAACTTAATATTTTTTTTATTTAATTGACGAATTTTATATCCTAAATCAAATTCTTCACCTCCGGCACCATAAAGTGCCTTCCATTTACCTATCTTATTAAATAATTTTTTCGAGATGATACAAAATTCTGAACTTATTGAAGAAAAGTTTTTTTCAACTTTAATAGAATCTGTTCCATAACAAGATTTAAGGCAAACAAAATTTGAAGACCAATTATCTTTATTAAGATTTTTTGTATTTTGTGTTGCGGAAACAGATCCTATATTGTCATTTTTGTGAAATCTTTTCAAAAGATTGTATATTGAATTTTTTGATATTAATATATCAGAGTCTATAAAGCATAAAGTTTTGTATTTAGCTATTTCAGCACCAATGTTTCTAGCATTTCCAACACCTTTATTTTTTTTTAACTGAATCAGTTTAATATTTTTGATTTTTTTTACGATCTTAACTGTTTCGTCTGTACTCTTATCGTCTACAACTATTATTTCAGAATTAATTTTTTTAGATTCTTCAAAAATTTTTTTTAAACAATTTTTGATTATTTTTTCAGAGTTAAAAGCCGGTATAATGATGGATAAACTATATTTATTAGTCATTCTTAATAAATCATTTACTTTACTTAGTAGCTGAGATAAATTACCAAGATACAATAATTAGTAATTATATATGATCAAAAGTCTTAATATTTTATCTCGAATATTTAAATCAATTTTTTTTAAACAAATACCAAATTATGCAATAATTTATGTTGATGGAAGATGCAACATGAAATGTGGATTTTGCATTCATGCTGCTGTAGATGCCAGAGCAACCCCTTCTTCTATTACTCCGGAACAATGGGGAAACATATTTAAAAAAGCAAACAGTTTACTCCACTTGACAGTAACAGGCGGCGAACCTTTTCTTAGAAAAGACTTTGTTGAAATAATTGATAATATAATTTTAAAATGCAACGTCCCAAGAATTAGTATTAAATCCAATGGTTTTTATATAGATAGAATTAAAGAGTACGTACCCAAATTAATTGAAAAACATCCTAATACTGAATTTACTTTATCAATTTCTTTAGATGGTCCAGAAGAGATCCATGACAAAGTAAGAGTATTTAAAGGAGCATATAAAAAAGTTTTAGAAACAATAGCTGAAATGCAAAAGTATAGAAAAAAACCAAATTTTTTTTTAAGGTTGGCTTCAGTCATTACGCAAGATAACAAACATATATTAGATAAATTATTTGAAGAAACTTCTAAATGGCCAATTGATTTCCACGAGCTAATTTTACTAAGGGATGTACCACCAAAAGAACAACTAGCTCTTAAACACGATTACGAACGTCTCTCAAAAATTCAACACATGAGAACATCAAAAACTTGGCAAAAAAGTTTCAACGGTAAGTTGTTCGAAAAAATATTTCTTGAAACCATCAAAAGAATAGATAGTGAGAAAATTTATTCACCATGTAAAGCGGGAGGAAGATTCGTAGAAATTTTTCCAGATGGAATAGTCAGAGGGTGTGAGGTAGAAAAATTATGGGATGTCTCAGAAATTGGTTCAGTTAATAAAACTAATTTAGATATTGTTGATGTGGTAAATTCTAAAAAAGCAAAAGATTTCCAGAAAATTGCTAAAGATTGTACTTGTACATTTGAATGCGCAAATGCAATAAATACGGTTTACGATCCTAAACATTGGATATCATTGTTATAAATTTAATAATATTAGATATAATTAATTTTATAAAATTGTCATAAATTATAAAGTTATAATAAATATAAATGAACTTAGTATATAATTTAGTTGATTTCTTTTTGATGAATAAAAATGAAAAAGAAATTTTTAATCATATCAAAAAAAAGAAAAAAAAAATTATTTTTGATGTGGGTAGTTTTAAAGGTAAATTTACTGAAAAGATAATTCAAATTGACAATAATAGGGTAAATTCTAAATTTTATTTATTTGATCCAAATCCTAATGGATTTGTATATATTAAAAAATTACAGAATGAATATAAAAATATTTTTTATAATTGCATTGGCTTAGATGAAAAAGTAAAAAAAAAAATATTTTATTTAAATAAGTATTTTGAGGCGGCCGGATCAAGTTTTCAAACGATAATGAAAAATGATAAACTGTGGAACTTTTCCAGAAGAAAGGTTTTAGAATTATTTAATATTTTCAACAAAACAAAAACAGAGGATTATGAAAAAATTAAAATTACAACAAATACTATAGACAATTTTTGTGAAAAAAAAAAAATAAAATATATTGACTTATTAAAGATAGACTCAGAAGGTCATGAAGAATACATTTTAAAAGGCTCTAAAGATTTATTAAAAAAAAATAGGGTTAATGTCATTTATTTAGAAGTTTTATCTAAAAAAAAAAATTTTAATTTAAAAAAAAAAAAGATTCTAAATTTCTTAAACAATTATAGTTTTACATTAATTAAAGAATATCCCATAAAATCAGTAAGCATATTAAGCAATTTAAAATCGTCTGACTTATTACTTGTAAATGAAAAATATAAAAATGAATAAAACAAATTTTTTAAGTAAAATTGAAAAATATTTAATCTATGTACTTATTTTATTTTTTTTTATTATTTGTTCGAATATTATAAAAGATTATGGTGTAACTTTAGATGATGAAATATATTATCTAAATGGGTTAAATTCTTACGTATATGTAAAAAATTTATTTTTAAGTTTTTTTAATGAAAATATAAATATTAACATTTATAAAAATAAATTAAAAGAATGGCCAATAGTTTTTGAATTTCTTCTAGCTTTTATTTCAGATATTTCTGGAGTTAAAAATGTAGATGAAATTTATCTTCTTGCTCATAAAATCAATTTTACTATTTTTTGTTTAAGTTTAATTTTTTTTTATAAGTTAATACATAAAAGAAACAATAATTTTTATCTTTCAATTCTGTCAATACTATTAATTATTCTATCACCTAGAATTTTTGGTGAGTCATTTTATAATTCACGAGATATTTTTTTTATGTCATTATTTATTTTTTTTAGTTATTCAGCTTATAATTTTTTGGATAAAAAAAACTATAGTAGCTTGATATTTTTTTCTATTTTTACTGCACTTTTGATTAATACAAAAATATTAGGTATCATTCCTATTGGGTTATTTTCTTTAATTTATATCTATAATTTTCTTAATACTTCTAAAAAAATAAAAAATGAAAAAAAAATTATAATTTTTTATATTTTTACTACATTAATTTTTATTTATATTCTATGGCCTTATCTCTGGGCTAATCCATTTGTAAATTTATATCTGGCCTTTAAAAATATATTAGTACTTCACGAAAACTTGATTGTGGTAAACTTTTATTTTGGAAACCACATACAATCTGACTTGATACCATGGCATTATCGAACTGTATGGTTTTTGATAACTACGCCGATAATAATACTTTTTTTATTTCTAATTGGGATGATTAGTCAAAGTTTTAAAATTTTTGGCACTTTAAAAAGATCATTAAATAAAGATTATAAATTTAAAAATAATTCTTTTTTTGATTTGTATTTTTTTTTTACTTTTATCTTTACTTTATTTTTTGTTGAAGAATTAAATGCATCAAAATTTGGTGGATGGCGGCATTTATATTTCTTATACCCGATAGTTATTTATTTTTCAGTTTATTGCATAAATTTTTTGAAGGAAAGATTTAAACGAAAAATTTACATTATTATGATATTTTTTTTATTAACAATGAATATGACATTTAATTTATTATGGATAATAAAAAATCACCCAAATCAATATTTATATTTTAATCTTTTAAATAAAAAATATTTTATGAAAAATTTTGATTTAGATTGGTGGGGCGTCAGCCATAAATCATCATTAGATTTCATATTAAAAAATGATGATAGTGATAAAATTAAGGTGTACGCAAGAGGATTTACAAACCTAAGAGATACTTACCTGTATTTAAATGAAGCGGATAAATCTAGAATTGTTCTATCAAATATTGATGATGCTAATTACATTATTGATAACAAAATGAAAAGAATTCGACCTTATAAATCTAAAAATAAAAGTGAATATTCCAAATATTATATTTTAAAAGTTGATGATGCTACTGTAACGGAAGTTTACAAAAGAATTGAAAAATTTTAATGGAATAATTATTTTTATTAATATAATTATAATTTATGCGAGAATACACAATAAAAATTATTATAGCTTTAATTGCATTATATGTTTTATTTAAAATTACTATTGGTGCTTTAGTCGATAATTATATTTCAAAAATTAGATCGTTTACTGATCATTCACAGAGGATAGAAGTTAAAGAGAAAATTCTTGAAGAAATGAAAAAAGGAGTAGAGAAGCCGAATTTTTTTTCAGATGAAGAAAGAATAATTATTTCAAACTTTTTAAATAAAATAATCAACGAATTAAATTTAAAAGTGAAATAAAAATTATTAAGCTGAATAACGAAATTATTATACTAAGTTCAAGATATCAAAATGAATTACAAAAAAAAGTTTTTAATTATCATTCCTGTTTATAATGAAGAAAATAACATCAAACCTATTGTAGAGAAAATTCTAAGAAGTTTTAAAAAAAAAATATTCAATATTATTTATTGATGATAATTCTAAAGATGGAACAAGAGAGGAAATTTATAAGATTAAAAAAAAATATAATAACATTTTTTTAATAAAGCGAGATTCAAAATTAGGCATTGGCTCAGCTCATAAGTGTGGACTTAAGTGGGGTTATAAAAAAAAGTATTTTGTCATAATAACTATGGATTGTGACGGCACTCATGATCCATCTTACTTAAATAGATTGATAAAGCTGCTCAATAAATCAGAGATTATATCAACAAACAGGTTTATGAAAAAAAATGCCTTAAAAGGGTGGAGTGCTTGGAGAATTTTTCTGACAAGCTTAAGACATAATTTAATAAAATTTCTTTTAGGTATACAATACGACAGTTCTGGAGCATTTAGATGTTATGATGTTCAAAAAGTGAAACTTAGAGATATTCTATTAGCTAAAGATAACGGCTACTCATTTTTTTGGGAAAGTATTTATATATTGCATAAAAAAAATTACAAAATTTCTGAAATACCCATTAACTTGCCGAGTAGACTAACAGGTAACTCTAAAATGAAATTTAAAGATATATTTTATGCTTTATTTTACTTGTTTTATATCAGTATCAATAAAAGAAATTAATAATGAGCCAGACTTGTAGTAGACTAGGAGATAGAGGTGAAAAATAATTTTTTTACTTCTTTAAAACTTTTATGTATTGAGATACTAACAATAACAATAAACATAACGACGTGCCCTCGTGGTGAAATTGGTAGACACAAAGGACTTAAAATTCTTATGAAATTAAACATTGATAATTTTATAAATGAAAAAGAGATTAAATCTTTATTTAAGAATTTATATGAAATTCCTAATAGAAGCATAATGGGTGTGGGATTTAGAAAAAGTTTATCAATAATTGGTAAAAAAGTAGATTTAAATATTAAATCAGTTAAATCTGGAAAAAAAGTTCTTGATTGGGTAGTGCCAGATGAGTGGAACATAAAAGATGGATATATAATTTCACCTTCAGGAAAAAAAATTGCTGATTTCAAAAAACATTCATTACATATAATGAATTATTCTATTCCGATTAAAAAAAAAGTTAGTTTGAAAGAATTAAAAAAACATTTATATACTTTGCCTGAACTACCTGACGCAATTCCTTATGTTCATAGTTACTACGAGAGAAAATGGGGATTTGCTCTGTCACATAATGAATTTCTTAAACTAAAAGATGGCGAATATGAAGTTTTTATTGATAGTGAAATTAAGCCTGGTAAGCTCGTTTATTCTGATACTTTAATAAAAGGAAAAAGTAAAAAAGAAATCTTACTCTCCACATATCTTTGTCATCCACAAACTGCTAACCATGAATTATCAGGACCGATTGTGTGGACAATTCTATATAATATTATTAAAAAAACTGGACCTCATTATTATTCTTATAGATTTTTGATTTGTCCTGAGAACATTGGAGCTGCAGCCTTTTTACATAATTCAAAAAAGAATTTTAAAAAGATTGTTGCAGGTTACATAATAAATTGCGTAGGTCATGGGAAAGAAGTGACTTATAAAAAGTCTAGGGATGGAAATACACTTTCTGATCAAGCAGCTTTAAATGTCATAAGTAACTCAAATTATGATTTTAAAATTGTAGATTTTGAACCTAAAGGAAGTGACGAAAGACAATTTTGCTCACCAGGGTTTAATATGCCAATAGGTTTAATTATGAGGAAAATGTTTGGCACATTTAATGAATACCACAACTCATTAGATGACGAAAATTTTATATCTTTTAAAACAATTATAGAGTCGGTCAAACTCTATAACGATGTACTTTGTACTATCGATAAAAATTTTACACCAATAGCAAAAATTAAATATGGAACTCCTCAGCTTTCAAGATATTCGAAAAATTTATATCCAAATACAATGGAATTTAATAGTTTTAATACCAATAATCAGAATAGAAGATTTCTACTTGAGACACTAAATTTATCAGACGGAAATATGAATTTCTTAGAAATATGTCAAAAAAAAAATTTTAAATTTATTGATTATTTACAAATTGTCCAAAATTTATTGGATTGTAAGTTAATTAAAATTAAATGAAAGTAATCGTTATCACAGGAAGCCACCCAAGGAACTTAGGTATTTTACAAAAGTTATACCAAAATAATAAAATAGAAATTACGGGTTTTATTATGTTTAAGAGAGAAGAAGTAATTCCAAAACCTGACAATAATTTAGACGAAAAAATAAAAAAGTTATGGGATATACACTTTAAAAAGCGCTATGAATCTGAAAAAAAATATTATGATTTCGATTTAGATTTTATAAAAAAATTAAAAAATAAGATAATAATTAATGAAAGGAAAGATTTTAATGGATTAGAAGTACTAAACTTTATAAAATCTACATATGCAGATGCATGCTTTATCCAAGGCTGTCCAATTATAGAAGATCCAATTTTATCTGCATTACCGTCTTACTCTATAAATCTTCATTTAGGGTTAATTCCATATTACAAAGGATCTATAACTGCATTTTGGCCTTTTTATTATTTAGAACCCGCTATGCTAGGTACAACATATCATATTATAGATAAGTATGTTGATACTGGAGAGATAATTCATCAAAATGTCCCAACCTTGGATTATGGAGACACAATGCATGATGCTTCATGTAAGGCTTTATTATCGGCGTTAAATGATATCGATCTTGTTGTTAATGAGGTTATTAATCGTAAAAAAAAGAATATAAAGATTAATAAAGATTTAACTTTAAAAAATAGAGGTAAATTATTTAAAAAATCAGATTGGAAACCTCAAATGTTAATAAAAATTTATTCTGAATATAAGGATAATATAGTAGATCTATTTTTAAATGGAAAAATTAAGTCTGAAATCCCCAATCTTATAAAGATAAAATAAAAAAAATTTACTTATTCTACTTGTTCAATTATAAATATTGGCATAAACACTCATGGAATTCACATATGCCCTCGTGGTGAAATTGGTAGACACAAAGGACTTAAAACCCTAGGGATTCACAA
>MDSV01035877.1_pt1 | contig 12703 bp, 13 predicted proteins | sample 810851 | NCBI WGS metagenome assembly MDSV01 (sample SAMN05326640, study PRJNA326480) | marine metagenome | isolation source: seawater | place: Atlantic Ocean: North East | collected 2012
ACATTTAGAATAATTAAATATCCTATGAAATCATCAAAATACTTTTCAAAAAGTTTCATAATTTGAATTGATTCTATTAGAAAATTTACATAGAGTGAAATTTATATATAAATTATATTTATTATGTAGGAGAAAAAATTGTTTGAGGTATACAAAGATAAATCGAGAAAATTTAGATTTAGATTAAAAGCTAAAAATGGGGAAATTATATGCGCCAGTCAGTCTTACACCACAAAGAGTGCATGCATTAAAGGAGCAAAATCTCTGATATCTAATGCTAAAAAGAAAAGATCATTTAAAGTTCTAAAAAATAAGGCTGGAAAATTTTTCTTTAATGTTATTGCAGGGAATAATAAAGTAATTGCAACAAGCCAAGGATATAAATCTGAAAGTTCTCTAATCAAAGGAATTGAAAGCGTTCAGAAAAACGCAACTAAGAAAAATTTACTTTAAAGATTAGCCCCAATATAAAATTATTGCGGGAACGCTTATTAAGATAATAATAATTTCTAAAGGTAGTCCTACTTTCCAATAATCTCCAAATTTATAATTTCCAGGAGCCATAACTAAAGTATTACATTGATGGCCTATCGGTGATAGAAATGCACAACTTGCCCCAATAGCTACTGACATTAAAAAAGGTTCAATTGGTTGATTTATTTTGTCAGCGAGAGATACAGCAAGAGGTGCCATAATTACTGCTGTTGCAGCATTATTAATAATATCTGATAAAAACATCGTAATGATCATTATCAGAACTACTAACCAAACGTAATCAACAGCTGAAGATAAGCTTGCTAAATAAGAAGAAACAGAATCAGTGATTCCATAGGAAATTAAAGTATTTCCAATTGGAATCATTGCCGCTAACAAAATCACTACAGGCCAATCTATATGCCTATATACGCCCTCTCCGGTTAATAACTTCGAACTTACGAATCCAATAACACAAATTAAAAAAGCAACTACGATGGGAACATAATTAAAGATCACTAATAACAAGCAAATGGTAAATAATCCAAATGCTATAAATATTTTAGTTGGGCTTCTAGCAACATCAAATTCTCTTTGCCACAAAGGCATTAAACCAGCTAGTTCAAGTTTTTCTGATATATTATTTTTTTCACCTCTATTGGCAATTAGCAATACATCGCCTACTTTAAAAATCTCATTTGATAGTCTAAATCTAAATTTTAAACCTCTTCTCCACAGCCCAAGTAAAGACAATTCTCTGCCAATGAGTCGCTTAAAATATTGATATTTTCGTCCAATTAATCTTGACTTGGGAACAATGATTGCTTCAATGCCGCCTAAATCTTCTATAGAAGTGAGGTCATTTTCAGAATCAATATCTAATCCAAATTCTTGCTGAATATCTGCAACCATGTCAGGATTTATTTTCATAATTAGAGTTTGGCCTTCATGTAGTTTTTGATTACCATGAATTTCAATTTTTTTCCCATTTTCATCAATTTGACCCATCAGAGCAGTATCTGTGTCTAATTCTTGACGGAAATCCAAAGCTCTTTTATCGATAAGCTTGCTATTTTCGGTAATAACCATCTCTACAAGGTAATCTTCAAGTTCTATCAGTGGATTATTATCTGAATTTATTGGTCTTTGTTTGATTAATCTCCAGCCGATAAGTGCAATAAATAAAATTCCTAAGATACTTACTGGAATTCCTACAAAAGAAAAGTCAAAAAAAGCAAAGTCTTTGTCTGCAAAATCATTTCTAAATTCAGAAATGATTATATTAGGAGGCGTACCGATCTTTGTATTCATCCCACCTAAAATAGATGCAAAGGATAGAGGAATTAAGAATTTAGATGGGTTCCAGCTCATCTTTTGACAAATGCCTAAAGTGATTGGTAAAAGCATTGCCATAGCACCAATGTTATTCATAAAAGATGAAAGAATTGCCGCGAAAAAAGTTATTGAAATCATAAATTGAAATTCACTATTAGCGTAAGCTTGTAATTTCCTTCCTAAGACTGAAATAAATCCAGATCTTTCTAATCCCTTACTAATCAAAAGTACTAAAGCAACAGTAATTACTGCGGGATGAGAGAACCCTTTGAAAGCTTCTTCAGGTTGAATGTATCCAAGTAAAACGAAAACAGACAAAACTCCTAAAGAAATAGCATCGTAACGCCACCTCCCCCATATAAATAGTCCAACCATTAGGAATAAAAGACCTAATATGATTATCTGATCAAACATTTACTTAAATAAAACTGGGATTAAAGCAGGAGTTTTTTTCATATACTCCTCGTAGTCTGGTCTTCTTTCAAGACTTCTATTATCCATCATTGGTATTGATGCAAAAATAAACATGGCAAGCATTGATAAAGGACAAATTATGAGCCAAAGATTATCAAAGGACTGAGATAACGAGAATCCGAACAATCCGAACCAAAATAAAATTTCTCCTAAATAATTTGGATGACGACTGTATTTCCATAAACCTTGATTCATAGTCAGATTTGCATTTTTAGGGTTGGATTTGAACGAGTGCATTTGTTCATCGGACACATGTTCTAAAACAACAGCCAAAAATGTGAAAATACAAAAGAACCAATCGATAAAAGAAACGGGCTGATTGTTTATTGTTATTGCAAAATAAAGAGGAAATAAACAAACATTAACAATTAAAGTAGGAAAAAGATGAATGCCAAAAAAATTAATAAACCATTTAAAATTTCCGAAAGTTTGATAAAGATTTATAAATCTGAAATCTTCTTTTTCCAATCCTGGCCAAGTTTTTAACCAATTCCAAGTTAGTCGAAAAACGTAATAAGTAATAGGTAATCCAATTAAGATAAATCTTAAACTAGATGTCTCATTAACCTCAGGATAAATTACAAGATATAAGAAAATTGGAAAAGGAATTACAGACCAAAATGGATCATACAAGCTTGAGCATTTATAGATGACGCTAAAAATAAAAATAATAACTGTCGCAACTATATGAGCTAAAAGTATGTCCAACCACAAATGTCCTAAATCAATATATGTTAAGGAAAAAAAGCCAAATAAAATTGAAAAGAAATAAGCAATAAAACATATAAAAAGGCTTTTTGTATACATGAATTTATTTTTTTGGAGTGAAAGATACTGGCAATTCCTGAATTGCGTTGACAAAATTATTTGGTGTATAAACTATGTCTCCATCCTGCATCATATCTGGAAATCTATCAAAAATTTTTTCGTACACTACTTCGAGTTGCATATTTGCAGTATGCTTCCCTAAACAAAGATGTCTTCCGTAACCAAAAGATAAGTGTTTTTTTGCATTTTCTCTTCTAATGTCATATGTATCAGGATTTTTGAAAATTTCTGGATCTCTATTAGCAGCTCCATACCACAAAGAAATTTTTTCATTTGGTCCTATTTTTTGATCGCCAATTTGAGTATCTTCCTTGGTAGTTCTTCTCATATAAGTCACAGGATTAGCAACTCTTATTGATTCATGAACCATATTAGGTATCAAAGATCTGTCATTCAAAACCAACTCTTTTTGATCTGGATTTGTTGATAATAAGTTCATAGTTCCGCTAATGGAATTTCTTGTCGTATCGTTTCCAGCAAATATTATTAATAACCAAGATCCATCAAGATATTCGTTAGGAAGCTTTTCACCCTCTATCTCAATATTAGCTATCACCGAAAGCAAATCATCCTTTGGAGACTTTCTTCTGTCTTCTAAAACTTCTCTACCATAAGCAAACATTTCTTCTATCATGTTAGAAAACATCTCAATCAAAGCAGGATCTGCAGCTCCTTGACTTTGTTCTTCAGTTAGGCTGACTTGATTGTTTTGAGCTGCTTGAGTTGCAGCTATGACTTGCGCCATTTCTAAAAATTTCATCCATTCAATTATTTTGGGTCTATCTGCTTCTGGAACACCCAACATTTCACATAAAGTAAACATTGGCAATTCAGCTGAAACAGTTTCTACAAGATTACACTTTCCGAGTGGTGCAATAGCATCGAGAAGCTGATCTACTTTCATTTCAACTTTTTTTCTTAAAGTGCTTACATATTTGGGATTAAAAAAAGTCATATGAGGGTTTCTCATATTTAGATGAAGCATTCCATCAAGGCTAAGCATGTGATCCATAGTAGATCTATATAATGGAGAATCATCAAGCGCAGTAAAACCATGAGTAAGAGAAGTTCCTCCGGCAAGTTGAGAAGAAAATATTTCTTGATTTTTTGATACAAATTCAATGTCCTTGTATTTGGTTAAAACCCAAAAACCCGGCTCAGAATCTTCCGGTCCAGTTTTGTGAAAATAAACTGGGGCTTCTTTACGAAGGTCTGCAAACTTATCGTAAGGCTGACCTTTGGTAAACATAAAAAGATCTGTTAAGTCAAAATCTCTTTCAAATGAATAGAATTCATCATATTTTGGAGAATTGATTTTTACATATGGTTGAGAATCGCTGTTTAACTTTAATGACATAATAATATTTTACTTAATTTTTATTGAAATGGCGCGCCCGGAAGGATTCGAACCTCCGACACCCTAGTTCGTAGCCAGGTGCTCTATCCAACTGAGCTACGGGCGCAATTCACTCTTGGATTGTTTTTTCGTGAATCTCACCCCTGTGAACAGAAATTGTCTTAGGCGCATTTATACCAAGTCTAACTTGTCCACCTTTAATTTCTAGTACAGTAACTTCCACGTTATCACCAATCATAAGAGTTTGATCTCTTTTCCGACTTAAAACTAACAAATTTATCCCCTTTGATATAAAGATAACAAAAAAAGGCTAGATACAAAAGAACTTTGGCTATATGTCTAAGCCATAAGGAGGGGCTTTTTTAATTTTTGGATTCAATAAATATGTTTTTGTTCTTAAATAGTCTGCCAATTCCTGATTAGATAAATCTATATTTAAATCAGAATATTTAAAAGATTCTCCAACAATAAATTTAAAATTACTCCCTATTCTTCTTTTTACTTCATGAAAAAGCAGTGAAGCTCTAAACATGTCTCCTAAGTGACTAGCTAATTGAAATTTTATTGAGTTGCATCCATAAAAATATATTGGAACGATTTGTGGATCAGTTTGTTTAATTAATCTTGAAGTAAATTTTTTCCACTCGGGATCAAATGCTTTTTTAGTATTTTCATAAAATTTAGCAGTCGTTGAAACAGTTCCTGAAGGGAAAATTATTATCGATCCACCATTAGACAAATGTTCTCTTGATTTTTTTCTTGTATCTAAGTTCGTTAATAGTGCTTGCTTATCTCCTGTGAAATCAATAGGCAATAGATATCCTTTTGTCTCTGGTGCTCTTAACAATAAAGAATGAGTTAAGACTTTAAAATCGTCTCTGAATTTAGAGACAAAATAACTTATGACTAAACCATCCAAGACTCCATAAGGGTGATTTGCTACAAATATAGTAGGACCATTTCTTGGAACTTCTATATTGGAATTGTAATCAAGATTAAGATTTAATTGATCTAAACACCCATGCCAAAAACTATCCCAGTTATTTGAGTTTTCTTGATACTCTCTATAAAGCTTAAACAGAGCAGGTTGTCCTGCTAAAGACTCAATAGATCTAATTATTAATTTTCTATACCAAGGATCATCTGGGTCTGCGTAACTAAAATATTTTGATTCTATGTATTCCATCTGTATGCGGCGGAGAGAAAGGGATTCGAACCCTTGAAGGAGTTGCCCCCTTACCCGCTTTCCAAGCGAGCGCATTCGACCACTCTGCCATCTCTCCAATCTAAAAATATAATTATGATTTTTTTAATTCTCCTAAATTGATGGTAAAGCATTATGATCTTATTCCATAACCTCTTTTTAGAAGGTAATAAGCTATAGAAAATAAAAATATTATAAAGAAAGTTATCATCATTAAAGCAAACTGAACATTTATATCTGAAACGCCAATCATTCCGTACCTGAAAGCATTCACCATGTATAGAAGAGGATTAGCCTTTGAAACTATTTGCCAGGTGCTTGATAAAAGATCTACTGAATAAAATACTCCTCCCAAATAAATTAGAGGGGTGAGAATGAAAGTAGGAACAATATTTATATCGTCAAAATTATCTGCAAACAAAGCATTTAAAAAACCAGCAATTGAAAACAGAAATGCGGTCATAATGACTACAAGCAGAGTTAAGGGAATATTTTGAATACTAATATCCGTAAAAATTAAAGATGTTAATAAAACTAGAAACCCAACTATTATGCCTCTAACGACGCCTCCCAAAACAAATCCAATTAGAATTAGATACGTAGGCATAGGTGAAACTAACAACTCTTCAATACTCCTTTGAAATTTGACTCCAAAGAAAGATGAAACCACATTTGAATAGGCATTTGTTATTACGGCCAACATAACTAAACCTGGAGCCATAAACTGCATATAGTCAAAACCTGACATTTTTCCTATTCTTTCGCCTATAAAGGTTCCAAAAATGAGGAAGTATAGAATTGTAGTTAATACTGATGGGATTAAAGTCTGACTCCAAATTCTAAAAAATCTGAGAACTTCCTTTCTGAGAAGAATAAATAAGGACCTAAGCTGTTCTTTAACTGTCATTGTTAGTTAGTTTAAGAAATAATTCTTCCAATCTATTGGTTTCATTTCTCATGCTTAATATTTCAATTCCTTCATTATTAAAGAAATCAAAAATTGTATTTAAATTAGTTCCTTTATTTGCTTGAACAGAGAATGTAGCATCATCAATTTTTTTGATATCAAACTTATCTGAAGATAAATTTTTATTTGTCTTTTCTTTTAAATCAAAAACAAAAGTTTCTATTTCAATTTCTCTTAAAAATGAATTCATATCTGAATTTCTGACAATTTTTCCTCGATCAATAATTGAAATATTTTTACAAAGTCTTTCTGCTTCCTCTAAATAATGAGTTGTAAGAATAATTGTTGTGCCCTTATTATTTATTTCGATCAAAAAATCCCATAAGGACCGTCTCAGTTCAGTGTCTACTCCAGCAGTTGGCTCATCTAAAATAAGTAAATCAGGATTATTTACCAAGGCTTTTGCAACCATTAACCTTCGTTTCATGCCTCCTGATAAATTCCTACCCTGTTCGTTTCTTTTGTCCCAGAGATCTAGTCTTTTTAAAAAAAATTCACAATTTTTTTTAATTTCTGAAAAAGGCATCCCAAAAAAACCTGCCTGATGAAGTAGAACATTATGTACTGTCTCGAATTGATTAAAGTTTACTTCTTGACCAACTATTCCAATTCTTTTCTTTGCTTCTGAATGATGGGTGTCAATATCAAGTCCCAATATATTTACCTTCCAAGATGATTTATTTACTAGAGAGCTAATGATACCAATCATAGTTGATTTACCGGCTCCGTTAGGGCCTAAAAGTGCATAAAAATCTCCTTGTTCTACCTCGAAGCTTATATCGTCCAAGGCAACTAAATTATTATCGTAAATCTTTGTAAGATTTTTAATTTCTAAGGCTTTCAATCTATTTTTTTGATAGGAAAGACATGCCATCCTCTAATCCTTTTAAAGTCAGAGGAAACATATTATCGTCAACAAGATGTCTGGAAATTTCAATTGAAGATGAATAATCCCAATGTTCCTCAGGAACAGGATTTAGCCAAATCAATTTGTCATAAGTTGTCATAATTTTCTTCATCCAAACAGAACCTGCTTCTTCATTCCAATGTTCAATACTGCCTCCTGGATTTGTTATTTCATATGGAGCCATAGTGGCATCACCAACAAAGATTATTTTGTAGTCTGAGGCATATTTATGAATTACATCTTCAGTTTTTATTCTCTCGTTATGCCTTCTTCTATTATCTTTCCATACTGTCTCGTAGATAAAATTATGAAAATAAAAATATTCTAGGTTTTTAAATTCTGTTTTACATGCAGAAAATAATTCTTCGCAAAGCTTTATATGAGGGTCCATAGATCCCCCTACGTCAAAAAAAACCAAAACTTTTACTGCATTTGTTTTTTCAGGAATCATCTTTATATCAAGCAGACCTGCGTTTTTTGCGGTACTTTTAATAGTATCGTCTAAATCTAATTCTTCATCATTAGACTGTCTAATAAATTTTCTGAGTCTTCTCAAGGCCACCTTAATATTTCTAGTACCAAGTTCTACTGAATCATCTAAATTTTTGAAGTCTCTTTGTTGCCAGACTTTAACAGCTTTATTTTGTTTTCCTTCACCATCTACCCTGACGCCTTCAGGATGAGAGCCAGCATTTCCAAATGGTGAAGTTCCCCCGGTTCCAACCCATTTATCTCCTTTTTGATGTTTACCTTTTTGTTCTTCTAGTCTTTTCTTAAATTCTGATAGGAGTTTTTCTAAGCCTCCCATAGTCTCAATCTTTTTTAATTCATCTTCCGTTAAAAATTTTTCAAATTCTTTTCTTAACCATTCCTCTGGAACTAAGGCCTGCAGAACGTCATCTAGTGTTTCAAGTCCTTTGAAATAAATATCAAAGGCTCTATCAAATTTATCGTAATGTTTTTCATCCTTTACCAGAACAGATCTTGAAAGGTAATAGAAATCATTTATGTCTGCAAAGATAACTTGTTTTTCTAACCCAGCAATTAAATCTAATAACTCTCTTAAGGTGCAGGGTACACCTACTTCTTTTACGGTTTTGAAAAGATTTATTAACATTTATTTAATTTTGATTGTTACCTTCTCTTCTTGTCATAAATGCTAACCTTTCCAATAATTGAACATCTTGTTCATTTTTAACTAAGGCTCCATATAAGGGCGGAATAGCTTTAGATGGATCTCTGTTCTTGAGGATTTCATCAGGTAAATCATCAGCCATAAGCAATTTTAACCAGTCAACTAACTCTGAAGTCGAAGGTTTCTTTTTTAATCCAGGTACTTTCCTTACGTCAAAAAAGATATCTAGAGCTTCTTTAACCAATTTCTCTTTAACTTTTGGATGATGTACTTTAATAATTTCTTTCATTGTTTCTCTATCTGGGAAAGAAATATAGTGAAAAAAACATCTTCTCAAAAATGCATCAGGAAGTTCTTTTTCATTATTACTAGAAATAATTACTATTGGTCTTGTAGTTGCTTTTATTGTTTCCTTTGTTTCATAAACATAGAATTCCATTCTGTCTAATTCTTGCAAAAGATCATTGGGAAACTCGATATCTGCCTTATCAATTTCATCAATTAAGAGTACTGCCTGCTTTTCTGAAGTAAATGCTTCCCATAATTTTCCTTTTTGAATGTAATTTGAAATATCTTTAACACGTTCATCACCGAGCTGCGAATCTCTTAGTCTTGTGACAGCATCGTATTCATACAAGCCTTGCTGTGCTTTAGTAGTTGATTTTATATGCCATTCAATAAGAGGAAGATCTAAAGATTTTGCTATTTCCAATGCGAGCATAGTTTTTCCTGTTCCTGGCTCACCTTTAATTAATAAAGGTCTTTCAAGAGCTATTGCTGCATTAACTGAAAGACTGAGGTCATCGGTTGCTATATAAGATTTGGTGCCTTTAAATTTCATGTAATTTCCTAATTTGAGTAATTTTTAAAAATCTATGATAACAATATTTTTATTGAATTATTTCTTAATTCTTATTTTTGCTAATTGTTTTGACTGACCAACTAAATTTCCTTCAGAATCCCAGATTTCCCGATCTTCTTCTATATAGTTATTTGTTATAAATTCTGTTTTGGCAATCACCTTTAAAGGACCTGGTTTTGGGATGTTTCTTATATGAGATGTAAGGGTTAAAGTTGGGACCCACCCTACTGTTCCCATTTTATTAAATATAGGCGGAGTTGTTGCATCCAAAAAAAGAATGAGCCCAAAGAGGTCAACAAGGCCTCCATCTTTCCAGCCCATAAATAATTTTAAAACAGCATCGTTTTTATCGTCTGATTTTTCCCACCAAATAGAATCAGAGCAATACTTTTTTTCTAAATTTTTATCTAATTTAGGATTGAAACCTTCTTTATATGGTATTTGTATACAGTTTTCGTAAGATTCAAAATCTGGAGCTTGTCTAAGATTATCGTTAAGACCTGACATTTTAGAAAAATCAGTAAAAGTTACTGTAGAGAAAATTTTTAAAATCCCTTTTTGCCTTAAAGAAACGCTAGCAGAAGAAGTGCTTTTTGTTGTTGCTATCTTTGAAACTTCAATTTCAGCTGGTCCAAAATCAACTCTATCAATATAATTTGCAGATAAAACTAATGGATCTTTGTGTTCTAAATATTTTGAGCAAGCCTTTGCCAACAAAGCCATTGAATATCCTCCATTAGCTGTTTGACCAATACTCCAATCTTCTGAGATATTTGCTGTAAAATTACCTTCAGAAACTTGATTTACTTTAATATCGTTTTCAAAATTCTTCGAGATGCTCATTCTTCTAATTGTAATTATAAATTTTAATGAAAGAATTATCTTATTTTGACATAGGTGCGAATTTAACTCATGAATCTTTTAAAAAGGACTTTGATAGAGTTATAGAGGAGGCCAAATTGAATAAAGTAAAAAAGATGTGTATTACAAGCACTTCAATTGAAGATACAAAAAATTCCTTAAAACTTACCGACATAGATTCCGATTTGTTCATCACAACTTGCGGAATTCATCCACATTATGCCGATACTTTTAAAACAACAGATATTAAAAAAATCATAGATCTCTGTGAGCATCCTTCAATCAAAGCAATTGGTGAGACTGGACTAGATTTTAATAGGAATTTCTCTAAGAAGAATAATCAGATTTCCTGTTTCTTGTCTCAAATTGAAATAGCTGAACAATTGTCTTTGCCCCTATTTATGCATCAAAGGGATGCTCATAAAGATTTTCTAAATTGCTTTAAAGAAATTGATCTAACTGTTAAGGCTGTGGTTCATTGTTTTACTGAAGATAAAAAAAAGTTTTATGAATATCTTGATAAAGGTTTTTGGATTGGATTTACAGGATGGATTTGTGATCCCATAAGAGGAAAGCATATGATTGATTTAATTTCTTCTATGCCATTGGATAGAGTAATGATTGAGACGGATTCACCTTACTTACTTCCAAAAAATCTTAAGGTTAAGGGAAGAAGGAACGAGCCTAAATATATCTATGAAATAGCTAAAAAAATAGCTGATTTACAAAAAAAGAGCTTAAATGAAGTTTGTAATGTATTTTATAAGAATAGTATAAGGTTCTTTAATCTTTAGGATTCGGAAATAACTTCTCGTGAGATTAAATCTTCAAAATTAGCCTCTAACCCAAGAGATTCAAATATTTCTCTAGTATGCGTTCCTACTTTTACCGGTGGATGGCTGACTTCACTTTTCGAATAGGAAAATTTTGGTGCCGGAGATGGTTGAGTTACGTTCTCCATAGTAAAGAAAGACTCTCTCTCTAAGTTGTGCTTGTGGTTCATAGCTTCATTCATAGATAAAACAGGAGCAAAACAAATATCTGTCCCTTCCATAATTTCACACCATTCGTCACGTGTTTTTTCTTTAAATCTATTTTCTAAATTTTTGCGTAATTCAGACCAAGAATTTTTATCCATTTGATTATCAAAGATATCTTCATCAATATTCATTTTTTCTCTCAACAGGGAATAGAATTGAGGTTCTATCGAGCCGATAGAGACGAAGTTACCATCTTTGCATTCATAACAACCATAAAAATGTGCAGCGCCATCGAGCAGATTGGAATCTCTGGAATCTGTCCAAATACCTGAATTTAACATTCCATACATCATACTCATCAATAAAGCAGAACCTTCAGTCATAGCTGCATCAATAACCTGACCTTTTCCTTCTTTATTGACTGTATTCAAGGCAGCACAAACTCCAAGAGCAAGAAGCATTCCACCTCCTCCAAAATCTCCAATGAGGTTTAACGGCGGTGGAGGCGGAGAATCTTTTTTACCAATTGCACCAAGCACTCCGCTTAGAGCAATGTAATTTATATCATGTCCTGCAGCATTAGCTAATGGACCATTTTGACCCCAGCCTGTCATTCTTCCATAAATTAATTTTGGATTAATATTTAAAAGTTCATCTGGACCAAGGTTATTTTTCTCCATCACTCCAGGCCTAAAGCCTTCAATAAGAACATCAGCAGATTCAACTAGTTTTTTAACTATTTCTTGACCTTCTTGTTTTCTTATATCTACAGCTATTGATTTTTTTCCTCTTGAAGCAATATCAGAATTTGATCCTCTTCCTGCAGCTGTGATTCTCTCTACAGAAATTACCTCTGCTCCCATATCTGCTAAAACCATTCCACAAAAAGGAGCTGGTCCTATTCCAGCCATTTCAATAATTTTAATATCTTTAAGTGGACCCATATTAATTTCTCCCAAATGGCTTTAAATGTCTTATAAGAACAGGTAGCAGCATTAAAGCTGCAAGAATAGCAACAACCATGGAAAAAGATGTAAAGATTCCAAAAAATACACTTGGATTAAAATTTGAACTTACTAAAATCATAAAACCTAAAACAATTGTTAGAGAAGTATAAAACATTGCTCTTCCAATTGTGGAATGACTATTTTTAATAGCTAAATCATAATTCTGTTCTTGCTCATATTCTTTTAAAAACCTATGTACATAGTGAATTGTATTATCTACGCCAATTCCAATACTTATAGCTGCAACGGTTACAGTCATAATATCAATAGGTATGCCCGACCACCCTATTATTCCGAGAACACTGGCAGCTG
>MDSV01113225.1_pt1 | contig 12703 bp, 10 predicted proteins | sample 810851 | NCBI WGS metagenome assembly MDSV01 (sample SAMN05326640, study PRJNA326480) | marine metagenome | isolation source: seawater | place: Atlantic Ocean: North East | collected 2012
AGCCTCGGCCCCCCGAGCCAGCAGCGTCTCCGCACTCGACTTTACATCATTCGGTTTAAGTTGAGTGTGAACTGTACCATCAGCCAAAATTCGTTCATCAACTTCGACCCGTAATTCTCTAGAAACAATAGGCTCGAATATACCCCAAAGACCCCAAGTCTCCGGTCGGTCGCGTCTCCGCATTTCAATTACATCACGGAATCCCTTTGTTGTTATAATGCCCGTTTTAGCTCCTTTGCGTTCGAGAAGAGCGTTAGTGCCAACTGTAGTTCCATGAATTAATAGAGACACTTCAGATAATGTTTCTAAATTTTGGGTAATACCTGTTTGGATGCCAATGGATTGATCAGCGCGGGTTGATGGGACCTTTGCAGTATCACAGGAACCATCTATTTCATTCAAGAAAAAAACATCCGTATATGTGCCTCCGACATCAACACCAAGCACTATTTTGGATCTTTTTGGCTCATTAAGCATATCTAACTCAATTCACGCAATCGGTTAGTTTCTTTTTGGTCTAGAATTCCATCAGGCGATACACAGCATTTATAGTGTTTAGAAGCCGAATCAACCGTTACATAACCAAGCCGCACATCTTCGGCAACAAGCTGCGGGTTGCGCTCAAAAGCATGACCATAACCGCCACCTCCCGGAGTTTCCAAACGAATCCGTTGATTCTTTTCTAAATGAATATCAACCATCTTAGAAACCATTGGAGGCGTTGCTTGATTATTATCATCGACCGGGTAACTGAACCTATTTAGAGACCCATTCGCGCCACCTACAACACCCGGCGGACCAAATTTACCTCGCTCGCCAAACAAAAATGCATCTGCCTTATCTTCGAGCAACTCAATTTCATAAATTGCTCCACATCCACCCCTACTTTTTCCTGGTCCACCACTATCTGGTCTGAGCGCCCATTGAGTAAAACGAACTGGATAAGCGGCCTCCAATATCTCCAATGGGGGTATCGTTGCAGTTGAAATGGGAGCGTTTCCATGATTTAGGCCATCCCCATTTGGATGGCCTCCATGACCTCCACCAAAGAATGAAAACATAACCCAGCGGGCACCATTCTTACGATAACCAGCCATTGACAATGCATTAATAGTTCCATAAGCACACCCATTACTCATTTCTGGGGCTACCTGAGAGATAGCCTGAAACATAACATCGATAACACGGAGTATTGTCTCCGTATAACCCCCAACAGGCTTTGGACGTCTAACACTCAATAAACTGTCGTTTGGGATAACAAATTCAATCGGATCTAATACACCAGCATTAGCCGGAACTTCGCGAAAAATATGTTTAAGTGCAACATAGCAAGATGCTATACAGGTAGAACGTGAGATATTCACTGGCCCATCACATGCCGCACTCGTTTTTGAGAAATCTAAAGTCATCTGATCGTCAGTAATAACGATGTCGAGACTAATCCTTAAAGGCTTATCACTGATACCATCATTATCGAGCCAATCCTCAGCTGAGTAAGTACCATTTGGAAGGTCTCTAATATAACTCTTCATTAATTTTGCTGCACTTCGTTTCAAATCAGCTAAAGCAGATACTATTTTTTCTTTACCATATTCTTTAAGTAAATCGGTCAATCGTTGGGTTCCTAGATTGAGAGCACTAACTTGTCCATTTAAGTCTCCGTAAAGACTAGAGGGAAGACGCGAATTTGATTTTAAAATTGCAACAATATCTTCATTTATTTTACCTTGATTATATAGTAATACGGGAGGGATTAGCATGCCTTCTTGATAGCACTCTGTCGCAACGGGATTATAATTTCCAGGAACATTCCCCCCAACGTCATGCCAATGACCAACAGAAGCTAGAAAACAAAAAACTTCGCCGTGATGAAAGTAAGGCTTAACGAGTTTAAAATCTGACAGATGGGTTCCCCCTTCATAGGGATCATTAAATATAAAAATATCACCTGGATTTAGAGTGATACCTTCGTCTTCAACCTTATTAATCACCATCTTTACTGCAAAAGACATGGCTCCCACAAAAACAGGCAAACCAGATTTACCCTGTATTAAGGTCTCGCCGGTTTTTGAATGATAGAGCCCATGACTGGCATCGTGAGCCTCAGCGATTATAGGGTTGAAGGCACTACGGAATAGCGTAGCATCCATTTCATCAGCAATTTGTTCCAATCGGCCTTTAAGAACAGCCAGCATAACAGGATCAAGATTTTTCATTGTAATTTGCACCACCTGCGTAACGATTACCTAATTCAAGCATCTTATCGGTACCTAAAAGTTCATTTAACTCATCAAAATCAAACATTTCAGATTGATAGTTTAAAGTCGAGCCGTGCTTAAGCAGAGAGTTAAAATAATTCTCTGCGGCTTGAGCAAGAACCCGAACTAAAGCACCTGGAAATATGACAATGGAAAACCCCTTCTTCTCTAGTTCAGAAGCCGGAGCCATTGGGGTCTTACCACCTTCAACCATATTCACTAATAATGGAATCTTACCTCTAAATTTTTCTACAGCATCTGTAATTTGTTCAGTATTTTGCATGGCTTCAATGAATAAGACATCCGCTCCCGCTTCAAAATAACCAAATGCCCGATCCATTGCACTGTCATATCCTTCAACTGCGATAGCGTCAGTCCTGGCTACAATGATGGTATCTTTATCCCTACGAGCATCAAGCGCTGCTTGAACTTTACCAGTCATCTCATCCTCAGTTATAAGCGTTTTACCATCGAGATGTCCGCAGCGTTTTGGTAAAGACTGATCCTCCAATTGTATAGCAGAGGCTCCATTACGTTCCAGCAATCTAACAGCTCTTTGAACATTCAGAGCATTACCAAAACCCGTATCTGCATCAACTATTATAGGTATATCTGTCCGCTCACGAATTGTGCCAACTACAGAAGCTAATTCGTCTAGGGTTACAAGTCCTATATCAGGGCGACCTAATTTAGTGTAAGCTATTGAGGCCCCGGATAAATAAATTGCCTCAAAACCAGCTCGCTCAGCCATCATTGCTCCAAAAGCATCGAATATGCCTGGCGTGATTAGAATTTTATTTTGGCCAATACGATTTCTTAAAATTTTTTGCGGCGACATAAAGATTCCTTATTTGAATGAATGCAATACTTTTTGGAGATGGGGGAAAAGTCCCCCTGCCTCGATAAGTGTTATCAAATTCTCTGGTATTGGCTCTCCAACTAGGTCGATGGAGGTAGAAGAATTGTATATATTACCAGATTTCAGATTTACAGTTATTTTGTCTCCCGAGGTGATTTTTTCAATGTCATTTGAAATAATTGCAGGCAAACCTAGGTTGAACGCATTTCGATAAAAAATTCCTCCAAAAGAAGTTGCAATAACTGCGGCTATACCAAGCACCTTTAAAACTTGAGCAGCTTGTTCCCTGCTCGAGCCGATCCCAAAGTTTCTGCCAGCAACGACGAAGTCTCCTTCAACTGCTGAGCCAGCAAAAGAGGGATCAATTACCTCTAAACAATGGGAAGCTAATTCATCAAGTGACGACTTCATGTATAGGCCAGGAGCTATTAAATCTGTATTAATATCATTCCCAAATTTCCACGCTCGACCCGACATTATAACAAAACTTCTCTTGGATCTGAAATATATCCAGTTATAGCGCTTGCTGCCACTGTATAAGGGGATGCAAGGAATACTTTAGAAGAACTTGCTCCCATTCTTCCTTGAAAATTCCGGGCCGTTGACGCAAGACAAACTTCATCCTCAGCTAGAACACCTACTCCATAACCCGCACACGCGCCACAACCAGGAGGCAATAAACTAGCACCAGCTTCCAATAACACCTCAATTATACCCTGCTTAGTTGCTAGATTTAAAATATAAGATGAAGCCGGGGCAACTGTGAGACGCTTTCCCTTTGCAACTTTACAGCCCTTGAGGACAGAAGCTGCCATTTCCAGATCAGTTAATTTAGCCCCAGTACAGGCACCAATATAAAATTGTTCAATTTCAGATTTACCAACCTCATCGACAGGGACGGCGTTCGCTGGACTATGAGGTGCCGCGACTTGTGGTGCTAATTTAAATGCATCAAAGCGATGAGTAATTAAATAATTAGCATCTATATCACTTATATATTTTTGCCAATTGCCAGGATTGCCGCCTGCCGATACAACATAAGCCGCCGTTCTTTCATCTGGCTCAATTAGACCCGATTGGGCGCCAAGCTCAGCGGCCATATTACATAAAGTCATACGTTCCATCATATTCAGTTTTTTGATTGTATCTCCGCAGTACAGGATAGATTGATAATCACCACCATCCATTCCGAGTGTTGCGCACATCTTAAGTGCCATATCTTTGGCCGCAACACCAACCCCAAAATCACCAGACCACTCAATACGAATGGTTTCAGGCACTTTTATCCAAGTCTGGCCGGTGACAAGTACGCCTAGCATATCGGTAGCACCAATCCCAAACATATAGCTTCCAAATGCACCTCCCGTAGGTGAGTGACTATCCCCCCCAACGGCAAACATACCTGGGGATAAATGACCCTTTTCAGGCACTACAACATGACAAATACCTTTTTGATCATAAAAATTCTTAATGTTTTGTTCTATAGCCCATTCTCTAGTTAATTTAAGGATATTTGCGCTTTCTGAGTCAGTGCATGGCGCAAAATGGTCAGAAACAAGCACAACTTTTTTAGGATCCCAAACGCCCAACCCTAGCTTTTCCATACTTCCTTTGACACGTCTTGGTCCGCCGCTATCATGGATCATTGCAAGATCCACATCACATGTGACAACTTGCCCCGGCTGAACGGTTTTCAGTCCAGCCGCTTTAGCTATAATTTTTTCTGAAATTGTAAGACCCATCTTTAAAAAATCCTGTTTGAGTCAAAATATATTTATAGCATGCCCCAATACTGCGGTAGCCATAATGCAAGCACTGGAAAAGCTGTCACCAGGCCTAAACGAACAAAGTCAGCTAAAACAAAAGGTGTAATACCTTTAAAAATAGCGCTTAAGGGTACATCCTTTGCCATACCGTGCATCACAAATACGTTCATTCCAATTGGTGGTGTAATCATTCCCACCTCCATCACAATTACGTTAATTACACCCCACCAAATTGGGTCAAATCCTAAACTAATTATCAGCGGATAAACAAACGGTAACGTAATAACCATAGCAGCAACAGTGTCAAATATACTTCCTAAAAATATAAACATGATATAAAGGAGTATAAGAATAACATATTTTGATAGTCCTGAGTTCTGAATAGTCTCTACAATTAACTCGGGAAGCCCAGAAAGTGTCATAAAATAAGAAAAAATATGCGCACCGATTATTATCACATAAATTAAACCGGTGGTTCCAGCAGCATCAATCAAAGTGTCAAAAAATGAATTCCAATTGAGTTTCTTTCTCCACCAAGCAAAACAAAAAGCTATGCAAACACCAACTGAAGCTGACTCACCAGGACTAAATACTCCAGTATATAATCCGCCGGATACAATAATAGCTAGAAATAAAACACCCCACGCCTCTTTTATGACTTTAAGTCGCTCTTTTCGTGACATTTTTGGTCCAACTGGACCTGCTGCAGGTTTAACTCTAACAATAATGCTAATGGCAATAAAATAAACTAAGACTGAAATTATTCCTGGAATTATTGCTGCTGCAAATAATGCTATTATGAATTCTTCAGTCAAAATACCGTAAATAATCATAACAATTGATGGGGGTATTAACATTCCTAAAGTACCACCCGCAGCAATACTACCTGCCGACAAAGTAGTTGAATAACCCCTGCTGACCATTTCGGGAAGGGCTATCTGGGTCATGGTCGCCGTGGTAGCTACCGACGATCCACTTACAGAACCAAAACCGGCGCACGCCCCAACAGTAGCAAGTGCTAGTCCACCTCTGAGATGACCTAAAAACGCATATGCCAGGCGATACATATCTTGAGCCAGACCGCTTAAATTAGCGAAAGCGCCCATCAATATAAAACTTGCCACAACCGCCAAGCCCTCGCTTGATACAACCTCTTTCCCTTCCGCTCCAAAAAGAGATAGAGCAGGTCCAAATCCAATAAGGTATCCAACCATGGTAACTCCGGTTAGGGCCATGGCTACTCCAATAGGTGTATGTAAGATAATTAGTGCAAACAGCATGACTAACCCTAAAGACCCTACAACAATACCGGACATTATCGCCTGCTCACTGAGTTAATAACTATTTTATGATGTATAATAATTTGATATAGATTTCTCATCATATCTTCCCCCCGCCAGTTCGCAATGCAAAGAAACTTTTCACCAGCATCCATAACTGCACAGGTACGCAAAAAATGATGAACGTTGTCGCAATCCACCACCAAGGAGCCACTAAAATTTTAACGGTTCCTGTAACTCTATTATTAATTGTTACGTCAATGCCGGTCAAAATAAATTGCCATGCTAAGCATATAAAGAAAATAAAAGTCAAAATAGCTGCAAAGCACTCTAGCCAAGCATGTGGTTTTACTCCGAGAAATGTTCCCAGAAACTTTATACTTACATTACGACGATTAATTAAAACTGCAGGAAAAACCGCACAGATAATAATTGGAAACATAATCCTGCCCCAGTCGAGAAACCCAGGTATACTAGGAAGAACAGCCCATCTCATCACAGCATCGAACATAGTTAAAAATGAAATAAAAACTAAAAATATGAACCCTACAGAGGCCAAGATCTTGGATAAGACCTCGAGAGTCCCCTGTAGGCGTTCATAAATACCGTCTGGCATAATGATTCTAATTTCCTAGATATCGATTATTAACTACCTGATCGCATTTCCTTTAAAATACTGATAGCTGCGTCATATGCCTTTCTATTTGCGGCATTTTTATTAGCCCACTTTTGATGAACTGGCTGGGCGGCTTTCTCATAAGCAGCTAATTGGGCTTTTGTAAAAGTAATCATTTTGTGCTTACCTTGCTTCTTAATCATAACCCGAATATCCTTTGCTGCTTTGGCGTAAGCACGGCCCGAGTCCAGGGCAATATTAATCCCACCATTCTTTTGAACAGCCTTTTTCTCACCAGAAGACAAACCATTCCAGGTATTTTTATTCATAAGCAACATAAACCCCAGGGTTCCAACCGGAACGTCAACTGTATGATCAACAAGACCAAACGACTTAAACGTTTTCATTCCAGACCAACCTTGAAGTACCGCAGAAAAAGTACCTCTGTTTAGTTTCTCATTCATTTTTCTTGAGCTGGCACGTTCGGGTACAGCCCCTAAAGTCCTCAACCAATCGCCTTGAGTGGCTCCGACAATTCTAACTTTTCTATTCTTAAGATCCTCAAGTCGGCTAATAGGGTCGCGAGAAAATATACCAGCAGGCGCACCTGCAAACATTCCTACCAAATGTGTGTCCTGGAAGCCTGAGAGTAAACCTTTCTCGTAGAGTTTCCACGTCACCACCGCAGCCTCATTTGCAGTTCTGAATAAAAATGGGATTTCGACAATTTCTAATTCCGGGAATTGTCCCGGAGTGTAACCAGCCATAACCCAGGCAACATCTGCAACTCCTCCTTTGACCAAATCATATTGCTGGAATGGGCTTTTCCCTAGAGACCCCCCCCAATACGCTTTGATAGTTGTTTTTGAGCCAATTTTTGCTAAATCTTTGCGCGCCCTATCCATCCAAGGCATAATAACAAATCTACTGCCGAATCCCTTTGCAGACACAAATGATCCCACCTTAATTTCACCAGCTAAAACCCACGGAGACTCAAGAAAAACAAATATAGATGCTAGAACAAAACTCAATATCACATACTTAGTAACAAATCTCATATTAAACTCCCTAAAATAATTTTTGCTCAAAAATTTTTTCGTCAGTTTTATTTTTAAGCACTACAAAAAATGCTATCGTCACAGAATGCCGACGTTATTACAAATTATAGACCCGTTCAACATTCTTCCCAAATAATTTTCCCAATACTTGTTTTTTTAATCCTAAATCCAAAATTTCATTTCTTGCCCTGGCAAAATCAATTACAGGGAAATCAGTCCCAAAAATCACTTTATCTTGCCCATATGAATTTAGATATTTTACAAATGACTCAGGCCAATACTTCGGCGCATGAGCATCGCATCCAATGAAAATATTGGGGTGTTTCCATGCCATTGCAATCATTTCATCGTGCCATGGTATTCCGATGTGAATCCCTATTATTTTTAAATCAGGGAAATCACACGCTACTGTATCAAGGGTTATTGGCCGTCCAGTACTTCTTTTTGGAGCTGAGGGCGAATAAATTAAGCTTTGCCCCACCTGTATTTGGATAGGCACGTCAAGCTCAACACATTTAGCATAGAATGGATAAAATTTTCGATGATCGGGTTCCAATTCAAACCAGTGGGGATAACAGTGAGCGCCTATAAATCCCAAGTCTCTCACAGATCGCTCTAATTCAAAAACACCCTTCATCCCCTCAGTAGGATCTATACCGGCCAAACCAAAGAAACGCTTAGGTGCAATTTTTATGACTTCATCTACAACTTCATACGGCAGATGATAACTCCCAGGCATCCCAATTTCTCCTATTTTGGCAGCAATTAAAAATGCCTTAACAACGTTCGACTGATCCATAAGGGTCATTAATTGATCCAAGGTAACTCCTTCAAAGAAATTCTGATCAACGTTCATTTTATCAACATAAAATGCTTTACGATCAGAAGGTCTGTACTTCAAAGCCTCAGGAGTCTGAAGATTAACCACTGCATCAATAATTTCTATTGATTTTTCGGGAGTTCCCATAATTATGGTTCCTTTTAATTATTTTTTTGTCGTCATCGGTTAAATTTAGTATAAAGAGAAGTTATTTATATTAAACAATTTTGAAGAAAGTTAAAAAGAATAAGAGCCTCATGGATTTCTCAATTTCTATAGAACAAGAATCTATAATAGAGAGTGTTAATAAATTTTTATCTAAAAATATAACACCACTAGAACAAATTGAATATGATAAGAAAGGTACAGCACCTTATCATTTAATGGAAGGCATGGCTGAGCTCGGACTTTTTGGAATGCCATTTCCCGAGAAATATGGTGGTTCAAATGTCGGATGGGACACTATAGCTCTCATTCAGGAACACATGGGTAAAAAAGCCTATATGGCAGCTTCCCTCTTAAACCGAACGATTGGCTTTGGAGGTATGTCTTTACTAAAATTCGGCAATACTGATCAAAAGAGTCAAATAATTCCAGAAATAATAAAAGGTAAAATTCTTTTTTCCCTAGCTCTCTCTGAAACAGGTGCTGGATCTGATGCGGCAGCTATTGTAACTCAAGCAAAAAGAGCCTCCAATGATACTTGGTCTATAAAGGGTAATAAGATCTGGGTGTCTGACGCAGCTGAATCTAAATATATGGTCGTTGCTTGCAGAACTGATATGAAGACCTCGGGAGCCAGCGGAATAACACTTTTTTTAGTTAAACCCAGTACTCCTGGTGTAATTATTACGCCAATGCGAAAAATAGGTACCAATTGGATGCCATCATATGATGTCAACTTTGACGAAGTTATCGTTTCAGATAAAAATATGCTGGGAGATGAAAATGGAGGGTTTAAACATTTAATGACCATCCTTCACTTCGCTAGAGCAGGGATGGCTGCCTCAGTAAGCGGCTTAGCCCAACGGGCTGTAGATATAGCTCTAAATCATAGTAAAGAAAGATATCAGTTTGGCAAACCGCTTGCCGCACATCAAGTTATAAGCCATCGTCTGGCAGACATGCAAATGCGAGTTGATCAATCTAAACTTATGGCATGGTATTTGGCGTGGATGATTAAAGAAAATAAAGACTGTCGTCGATATGCTGCGGAAGCAAAAGTAATAGCAACGGAAACACTTAATTTTGTGACCGATGCCGGCATGCAAATTCTTGCCGGTGCTGGTTACGATTTAGATACGGAAATGCAAAGGATATGGAAGGATGGCAGGTTATATACGTTTGGCGAAGGTACTAATGAAATACAACGGAATATTATAGCGAAAGAAATTATAGGATAATGGCATCAAGTAAAATACCATTAGCACAATCTTTAGCAGGTTTCGCCAAAACATCTGATTTGACAAAGATACCTCGAGGGCGGAAAACTCGATTACTTTGGTTCCTAGCAGATTATATAGCGTGCATCATCGCAGCAAGTGATTTAAGAGAGGCAAATACTGCTTTCATATTAGCTGAGAAAGGTTCCATAAGAATACCCGGATTACCAAAATACTCCTTCTCACCAGCAGGCGTTGCGATTGCCGCAGGAGCGCTTGGATCTCTCTTACAGTTACATGATGGCTATGGTAAAGGTGGAAATCACCCTTCCAGTGTGTTAGTGCCTGCACTGATAGGATCCAGCAATAAGCACAGTTTAACTTCATTAAAGTCTATTAGCGCACTTGGAGCTGGATACGAAATCTGCAATCGTCTCGCTGCGCTCACCCATCCAAACCAGAGCTTTTTAGGAAGTGCGCCAACTGGCACTATGGGGGCTATAGGCGCCGCTGTTGTTGCTGGAATTTGCATGAACCTTAATCAAAAAAAACTTGCAGAAGCTATATCAATTGCTGCTTTCCTAGCTCCTTTATCAGCGTTTGAGGCTCTGAAAGTCCGAGGTTCAGCAGTCCCTCTTCACAATAGTTTTGCAGCTCGCACTGGAATAGAATCAGCAAAATTGGCTTTTAATGGTTTTTCAGGTGGCTCAACAGTATTGGAGGGACGGCCACAGCATCCTGGGATTTTAAATTTTCTAAAGGGAGAAAGAAGAACTGACAAGAATCCAAGCAAACCGATTAATGATACCTTTACGTTAAAGACACATAATTGGAAATTCAAAACGATAGACCAAGTTTATTTCAAACCTTTCCCCGGCTGTCGCCATATACAACCGGCCGTAGAAGCTGTCATTGCCTGCATTAAAGACTATAGACCAAAACCTGAAGATATTATATCTATTCAATGCTTTACTTATCCATTAGCTATAGCTTTTGCCAAAGCCCCTCGAAAAAGTAACGAACTCTACGATCGATTAATGAGTATCCCATGGGGAATAGCAATGACCATCCTTAAAGGTAAACCAACAGTAGAATCCCTAAAAGAAAATAATAAAAAAATCGCGAACCAGCTCTATAAAATAACCGAAATTCAGACTGGTCAAAAATACTCGAGACTTTATCCAAAAGAACTAGGAGCATCTATAAAAATAATATTAAAAAATAATAGAGTTCTTAAGGGAGAATGTTTACTTGCATACGGTAAGACTAGTAATCCAAGGTTTTATACACCGTCCGGAAGCACACAAAAACCACTTACCGAGGAAGATATGCCTAAACGTTTCTTAAGCCTTACCGCTCCTGTTATAGGGAAATCAAAAGCAAATCAACTTCTAGAGGACCTTAATCCACAAAATAATAAATTAATTGGGATAGGATAATCCAAAAATTTTGGACCGAATCGTAACCATTTATCTTTCTAATTTTGGCAGTGAGTTTCATACCATCGATAAAATAAATCAAAAATAAAACCGGATTTAATATGACTATCAAAAATATTTCTGAACCAATCACCTCACACGCTATTAACCGCACAGAACATCCTGCAATCATAGATGCAAATACCGATCGCACTTTTTCCTACGGCCAACTTGAACGTCAGATAATTGCAACTGTCTGCAGGTTGAGTCAGTTAAAGGTTAGGACTGGAAATTTAATAGGTGTTGCTCTCTCAGATACAATAGAACATGTGATATTACAATTAGCCTTGGCCCGTATTGGTGCTATTCACTTGCCCTTAGATTGGAGATGGGCCCAAAGTGAAATTGAGGCGGTTATTAATGAATTTAGGCCATCAATAATTATTCTTGAACCGGCAGTCCTAAATAATTTTAAAGGTAAAAGGTTTTCAGTTCGAGAGATATTCAAATCAAATTCCTCAGATGTGTTAGAGAAATTTCAAGCAGTTTTTAAACCCAGTTACAACCCCGATGCACCTTTGCTAGTATCTCTTTCCTCAGGTACAACTGGCACCCCCACTGGGCCGACTTTAAATCATAGCCATATGATTAACAGATTTATTGCTCAGTCTATTTCTTTAAAATTTAGTTGGCACGATAGATTCTTAGCAGCTACTCCGCTTTATTTTGGTGGCGGAAGAACTTTTGTACTATCTTGCCTTTTTATGGGCGGAACTGTAGTCCTAGATTGCCCACCCTGGAAACCAAAAAATTTTATTTCCACATTGAAAAAATATTCCCCTAATCTAACATTTTTAGTACCCACACAAATCCGAGACTTATTAACACTTGAAAAAGAATTACTCAAAAACTGTTCAGTGCTCTCAACACTTATTTCTAGTGGATCACCCCTCCATAAGCATGAGCGAAAACGGGTAATAAAATATATCTGTCCAGGACTCGTCGAATACTATGCTTCAACCGAAGGTGGAGGCATTTCCGCTCTTTTTGCCAATGAAATGGAGAACGTTTCAGAAAGTGTTGGCAAACCGATTTTCAGAGTGGAAGTCAGCATTACAGATCAAAATAATAACAAACTTCCGAATGGTCAGATTGGTTTAATAAAATACCGGGGGCCCGCAGTAGCTAATAGTGCGCAAATTAATAAAACAAAATCAAACGCCTCCAATGAAGAAGAATGGTTTTA
>MDSV01228864.1_pt1 | contig 12703 bp, 12 predicted proteins | sample 810851 | NCBI WGS metagenome assembly MDSV01 (sample SAMN05326640, study PRJNA326480) | marine metagenome | isolation source: seawater | place: Atlantic Ocean: North East | collected 2012
GATTTTTTTTACTATACATTTGTTTCTTTTTAATAAGTTCTTTTTTAACAATGTATATCGCTCCATTAATAAAATATGAATTAATTTTGTAATCTTGTTTTCTATAATATTTTGAACTTTCTTTAAATATATAATATATTTTATTTGTTTTTTTTAGATCAACAGTTTCATAAGGGTGCTCTAAAGATTTTGAAACACTAAAAAGACTTTGATATTTTTTTTTCTTAAAAATATTTACTGCATTTAGGATATCTTTTTTAATTCTAAGTGGAGATGTGGGTTGTAACAAAATGAGCGCATCATAGTTGGATTTTTTTAAATACCAGTCTGAAAAATGAGAAATGGTATCAATAGATGAAGTATTATCTTTTGATAAATTTTTTGGTCTAACATAATCTGTGTTAATACTATATCTTTTAGCGATTTTCTTGATTTCTTTGGAATCAGTTAAAATATACTTATCTTTAATGAAAGTTTTATTTAACTCTTTAAATGTAAATTCAATTAAACTTTTTTTTCCTATCTTTTTAATATTCTTATTTTTTATTGTTTTTGATCCTCTTCTTGCAGTTACGATAGCTAGAAATTTCATTAATTTATTATTGAATTTTTAAGTTTATTTGCTTAATAAAGTTAACATAATAATTTATGAAACAAAATCTATTGTTAGAAAAATATAAAAAAGATGGCTTTGTTGTTGTTAGAAAAGTATTTAAAAAGCAACTGATATTAAAAGTATTAAGTGAATTAGAAATTATAAAACACAAAGCCTCAAAATTATCTAGAAAAAATTACCATAAAACAGCAAATGGAAAATTTAATACAATTCATAATATAAATACTTTTCTTAATAAGGGTAATATTATTGAAATTTCAAAATCACATAAAATAACTAATTTAGCAAAGATGATTTTAAATGATAAACCTCAACTTAGAAATATAGAGTTTTTTTTAAAACCAAAAAAGAATAAAATGAAAACTCCGTTTCATCAAGATAACTATTTCTGGAACATTATCGGAGCCCAAGGTATAAACATTTGGATAGCATGTTCAAATGCCTCTAAATTAAATGGTGGAATTTGCTATTTAAAAAATTCACAAAATCTTGGAACCATTAATCACGAGCTATCATATGCTAAAGGTACTTCGCAAAAAATTTCTGATAATGTATTAAATAATTTAAAATATAAAAAAGTTTATCCAAATGTAAATGTTGGAGATATTATAATTCACAATTGTGAAATAATACATGGAAGTTACAGTAATAAATCTAATAAAGATAGAATAGGTCTAGTTTTAAGCTTTAAAGGGGCAAAATCAAAATACGATAATAAAAAAATATCAGAATATAAAAGAAAATTAAAAAAAAGTTTAAATAAAATTTATAATTAATTTACCAATACTTAAATTTTTTTAACAAATTTTTTTCATCTTTAGAAAATGCTTTTTTGCCATTACCAAAAATTTTTTTAGTTTTATTAATTATATTCGTCAAATTTTTAATTCCAGGTTCTGATAACGAAGCTGATTGATCAGTACCCCACATACTTCTATCAAGTGTAATATGACGTTCAATATAATTTGCACCTAAATAATACGCCAAAATAGTGGGTGATACAGAAGTTTCATGACCACTATAACCAACATCGCATTTGAATTTTTTTTTAAGAGTTATTATAGTATTTAAATTAAGCTTCTCTGGGGGACATGGATAAGCTGAAACACAGTGAAACAATATATATTTACATTTATATTTTTTAAAAATTTTTACACATTTTTCAATATCTTTTAAAGTTGCTAAGCCAGTTGATATAAATGTTTTTTTTCTTTCTTTGGCTATTTCCTCAACTAACTTGAAGTTAGTAAGCATGGCAGAGGCTATCTTATTATATCTTAAATTAAATTTCTTCAAAAAATTTTGACTTTCTATGTCCCAAGCCGAGGCAAACCAAATAATTTTTTTTTGTTTACAATATCTGTCTATTTCTTTGAATTCTTTAAAACCAAACTCAATTTTCTTTTTATATTTTAAGTAAGTTAATTCACCCCAAGGAGTTGATCGCACTGTATCTTTTAAGTAGTCAGGTGTTGAAATTTCGGGATTTCTTTTTTGAAATTTTACAGCATCAAAACCATGCATTTTTGCTAAATCAATTAATTTTTTTGCAAGGCTTAAAGAGCCATTATGATTTATTCCTATTTCGGCAATTAGAAAGGGTTTTTTAAGTTTGATATTTTTTTTGAGCATTAATATTCTTAAGATAGAAAGATTTCTTTTTCAATACAAAAGATCTTCAGTAAGTTTTATTTTATATTTGTTTATTTTCTTTTTTATAGTGGTGTCAAATAAGATGGATTTTGAGTACCTATTATAATTTAATTTTGAATAATTAAAAATTTTGTTAGCTTTAGTTTTGTTTACATATCTTACTTTTTTTGCTTCTATGAATAGAGTTTGAACTGGATCTTTATCAAAGCCAGTAAGTTTAAAATTAGTTTTGTATCCACCTTTAACTTGTTTATGAATAAGTTTATTTTTTTTATAAAAACTTTTATTCATATTTTGATAAATTGGCTTCAATCCTTTTACATGAAGTGGAATTCTAAGTTCTTTTAATTTTGATTTACAAAATGACGATTTTTTAACTCTAAATCCAAGTTTTTTTAATATTTTAGACATCATCACAAAATCATATGCATAAACATGAGCATACCCACCAATGAATCTCTCCATTTTTTTATCAAATAACAAGGTATCCTGGCCAGGTGAAATTATAAAATTCATGAGAGTGCCACCAGGTCCTAAGTCAAGTCTTGGATTTTTACTTTCTTTTAAAATTTTAGAAAAAAACTTTTTATCTTTTTTTACATACGCTTTACAAATTTTTTCTAGATCTGGAATAGCAATTCTCAGCACTCCATTCTTTTTCAATATTCTATTTAATTCTGAAATTATTAAAGGTAATTCATAATGACTTATGTGCTCAAATACATGTGACGCATAAATTACATCTACAGTGTTATCTTTACAAAAAATTTTTAAATTTTTAAATAGTATTGAATTGGGATCTTTTTTTTTTATATTATGATCAACTATAGACCAGTTTTCTTTTTGCCAGTTTCTTCCTGCTCCAAAATTAATTTTCATTTTTTAAATACTCTTGATACAATTTAAAAATTTTTTTGTAATTTGTCCATTATTTGCAGGATTTATATATGTTTTCGAAAATTTACCATAGGAATTTCTTTTTTCTAAGTAATTATCTAATTTCTTCATATTTATATTCTTTATAGAATTGGGAATTGTTAATATTTTTAAATATCGGTTGTAAATATCAGTTCTAAATTTTTTTTTATCAAATAGATCTGACTTTAAATTAACAATTTTTTTACCTTTATTAATTGCGTGAATAATCACACTACTATCAAAAAAAAGAATTAAAAAAGAAGCTTCGATAAATTTTTTTGTATTTCCTTTGACTACTTTTATTTCTTTAAATTGTTTTTGTATAAAATTGTAATCATAATTTGGATGAATTGATACTATTGGTTTTTTTTTGTAATATTTTGATAATCTTTTCAATAGTTGATAATTATTTCTAAAATGCTCTTTATACTCAACATCATTTATATTTAACTTATATTTTTTATATTTTACAAGGTATTTAATGTCTTTTTCTATAAGAAGAATAAATTTCTTTCCCAAATTTTTACTTTGAGTATCTTGAATTGAATTTAATAATATCACTTTTTTTATTCTAGAAAAAAAATGATTTTCTTTTTTTTTCAATATATCAAATGTCTTTTTATTTGATAGAAATAGAATACTTACCTTTGGAAAAATATTAATGATTGCTAAGATATAATAAATTATTCTAGGAATTTTTCTCTGTAAAAAAATATTTATAAAATTAAAAAAATTTATTTTATAATAGTAAGAAGGTGGTTGAATGTTTCCTAAATTAGCTATTACTATGTTTGGAATATTTAAATTTTTAATAAAAAAAAATAAATAAAAAAAATTATATCTTCTTGGAATATTATCCATAAAAATTAACTTACTATTATTTTTCTTTTTATTAATTATCTTCTTAAACTCATCTAATGAAAGTGGATTTTTTTGATCTAATCTTAATTTATTAGAATTACTAAATTTTTTAATTTTCCCAATATTAAATATTCCTAAATTAGAGATGTTAATGAAAGATACTTTAACATTTTTTTTAATCTTCAAGAAAAGTTTCATATATTGAGATTGGATAACATCTAAGCTATCAAATGATGTTAAAACAATTAATTCAATTCTTTTGCTTCTCATAATGATTGTAAAATTAACTTAATTGACATATTAATTTATAATTAACTTTAACATTATGTAAAATTTTACTTAATTAAAAAATTTTTTTTTAAAATGCTTAAATACATCTATTACAATTTAATTAAATTAATATCTAATATAATCAAGTTTATGCCACTAAAAAGTAATTTTTTTGATAAAGTATTTTTTAATATCGCCTTAATCCATTTTGAAAATACTAAAAAAAATTATAATGAAATCACAAGTCTGTTTGAGACTGAATATAAAGTTTTTTCACAAAATGGCGAAGATGGTATTTTAAATTATATCTTACATAATTTGAGAATTTTAAATCCCAATTTCTTTGAAATTGGTGTTGGAGATTATAGAGAGTCCAACACTAGATTTATTTATCAGAAATATCATTCCAAAGGAGTGATTATTGACTGTTTGCCAAACTTAAAACAAAAAATAAAATCTCATGTAAATTTATGGAAAGGTGATTTAACCGTCATTGAAGAGATGATCACAAGTGAAAATATTGATGACATTCTAAAAAAAAGTCTAAATTTTGAATTAGACATTTTTAGCATTGATATAGATGGTATCGATTATTGGATCATTGAAAAATTACCTAAAAATATATCAAAAATATTTATAGCTGAATACAATTCAAATTTTGGACATGAATTATGTATAAGTGTTCCTAATATTAATGATTTTAATAGAACAAAATATCATCACTCAAATCTTTGTTATGGTATGTCTCTAAGAGCATTAATAGATCTTATGGAAAAAAAAAATTATTATTTTTTAGGTACAAATTTACAAAAAAATAATGCATTTTTTATTTCAAAAGATTATACAAAAGAAAAATATTTTCCAAATATTGAAATAGCGAATGTCGAAAATTATTGCAATTCTAATATTCGCGAATCTAGAGATCAAAAAGGATCCTTGACATTTTTAACTGGTAAAAAAAAAATAGAGGCCATTAAAGAGTGTGAAATAATCAACCTGAAAGATGATAATTATAAAAAAACTTTAATTAAATATTTAATTTAGCATTGATGATAGATCAATTCAGGAAAATAATAATTAAAAAAGATTTAAGAGATTTATCAATTTTAATATTTCTTTTAGTCTTTGTTAATATTTTAGAATTATTTTCTATTACCGCAATACCTGTATTTTTATCTAGTATCTACGATCAAGAACTTTTTTTAAATTTATTATCAAAATTTAAATTAACTAAAATAAAGGAATTTTTGAGTGTGGAAAATGATGAAATGATTGTTATTGGAGCAATTTTAATTCTAGTAATTTTTTTGATAAAAAATATTATTTTAACTATCGTTATTTATTTCAGAATTAATGTAATTAAAAATATAAGACAATCATTTAAATCGAGAGTTTTAAGATCAAATTTGCGAAAAAATTATCTTAATTTTGTGAGCAAGAATTCAGCAGTGCATGTGAGAGAAGTAAATACAGATTGTGTGAACGCATCAGTAGTAATATTTAGCTATACAAACTTATTTAAGGAAGCAATTTTACTAATTCTAATATTTATATCTTTAGCGATATATGATTTAAAAACATCTCTAATTTTAATAATATTTCTCTCAATATTTGTATCAATTTATTATCTAGCTACAAAAAAAACATTAAAAAAAAATGCAGAAATTATTAAAAAATCACTTTCAAATTTAATTAAATCGGTAAATGAAATATATGGATCAATTAAAGATATTACAATTTATAATTCGAAAGAGAAAGTGTCTAATGATTTTGATAGAATTCAAAAAGAATTAGAGAGTAAAGTATTAATAAATAATTTCATAACTAGTGTGCCAAGAATGTATTTAGAAGTAATTTCTGTTGCATCAATAATGTTTGTAATAATTTTTTTTATTAAATTTAACTTTAATTCTAGTTCAAGCGAATTGTTATTTTCTTTATCATTTTTTGCAATGCTAATGGTTAGAACCTTACCGTCTTTTACAGCAATAGCACAGTCATTGGCTATGTTGAAAAATAATAAAACATTTTTTTTTAGTGTAGTAAAAAATATTGATGAACATGAAATAATAAACGAAGGAAATAATAAAGAAATTATTGCTCAAAAGAGTGAAAAGAATATTGAGTTCATAAAGAAAATTAATTTAAAAGAAATATCTTTTTCATATGACGGCAAAAATAAAATATTAGATAATCTCAATTTGCAAATATCCAAAGGTGATAAAATTGCGATTATGGGAAAATCTGGATCTGGCAAAAGTACATTAATGAATATGATTTTAGCTTTAATAAGACCAAATAAAGGAGAAATAAGTGTAGATAATTTTCAATTTTCAAAAAAAAATAATTTATTACAATGGCAAAACTTAATAGGGTATGTAAGTCAGGAGAATTATCTTTTAGATGACACCATTGAGGAAAATATAATTTTTTCATCTCAAAAAAAATATAATTTAGATAATTTGAATAAAATTCTTAAAATGGTTGAGATTAATGATTTAGTTGAAAATTTGCCTAATAAACTACAAACTGTGGTAGGTGACAGAGGTCACATGCTATCCGCAGGACAAAAACAAAGAATAAATATAGCAAGAGCAATTTATAGAAATCCACAAATTTTGATTTTTGACGAAGGAACAAACTCACTTGATTTAAAAAATGAAAACAGAATATTTAAGAATATATTTGAAAACTTTCCAAACTTAACCTTAATTGTAGTTTCTCATAAATTAGAAACTATTAAAAATTGTAATAAATTCTTCTTAATGGAGAATAAAAAGATAACAAATCTTAGTTATGAGGATTTAGTCCAAAATCAAAAAAAATTTTAAATTGAATAATGAAAATAGGAATTTTATTTGAAGGTACCCCTAAAAAACCTGGAGGATTTTATCAAAGTCTTCAATCAATATTATTATTAAATGAAATAGAGTCTAAAGATTTTGATTTTGAGTATATTGTATTAGAAAAAGATACATATAATTTTTTAAGAAAAAATTTTAAAACTAAAATTTTTCAGAATAATCTTAAAGCAAAATTATTTAATTTTTTAACAAATTCAAATTTTTTCAATAATCTTATTTTTAAATACAACATAAAACACCCTTTCACATCTTTCATAGAAAAAAATGGTTACGAATTAATCATATTTATTAGTCCTCATGATTTATCATTCTATTGTGGCAAGACTAATTTTATATTTAATATTTGGGACATCGATCACAAAAAAAATACTCCATATCCTGAACATAGAATAAATTATAATTACAGAAAAAGAGAAAATCTAATTCATTATGCTTTGTTCCATGCTTTTAAAGTTATTGTTCCTGATAAAAAAATTAATCGGGAATTGAGAGAAATTTATAAATGTAATGAAAAAAAATTGAAAATTCAAAACTTTATTCCTTATATTCCAGGATTATATGAGAAGGACATTAATTACGATTATGAAAAAAGTTTTGAAAGATTTAGTCTTAAAGGTAAAAAGTTTATTCTTTATCCAGCAACTTTTTGGCCACATAAAAATCATCAATATTTGATTGATGTTGCTAAGATTTTTAAGAAAAATAAAAAAAAGGATTTTATATTCGTTCTGTGCGGATCTGACAAAGGAACTTTAAAAAAGGTAAAATCTGACATTCAAAATTTTGAGTTGAATGAGTATTTTAAAATATTTGAATTTGTTGATGATAAAGAACTTATTTCGCTTTATTTAAATTCATCAATAGTGTTAATGCCAACTGATGGAGGCCCAACCAATCTTCCAATGTTTGAGTCTTTTTATTTTAAAAAACCATTGTTTTATAGCGATCATCTAATTGATAAAGATGATGAATTAAATGATTTATTTGTTGGTATTAACATCAGAAATCCCCAGGATTTTTATGAAAAATTGTATAACTTTGATGAAAATAAAAAAGTAGAAATGATAAAAAGAGCAAAAGAGTACTACAAACAAAAGTGTTCTTATAAAGTTTTTAAAGATAATTATTTAGAAGTAATAAATCAATTTATAACGATTAAAAATTGGTGACAAATTACTTAAGAATTCTATTTATTGTTTTTGTTATATATCTTAATTCTTTATTATTTAAATTTAAACCAGAGGGTATATAGAAACCATTTTGAGACATAAATTCACTGTTTGGATAATTTCCTTTTTTAAAAACCTTTAATTTTTTGAATACTGTTTGTTTATGCATTGGCCAAAAAAAACGCCTTGTTTCTATTCCTTTTTTAAGTAATTCTTTTTGTATTATTTCTCTAAAATTTTTGCTCTTTTTTTTTAAAATAATCCCAAAAACCCAATATATATTTCTTGCGTAACTTATTTTTTTTGGTTGTATAAAAATATTTTCATTATTTTTGAGATTTTCATAATAAAAATCTCCTATTTCTCTTTTTCTTTTAATAATTTTATCAATTCTTTTTAATTGGCTCAGTCCAAGAGCTGCCTGCATATTTGTAAGTCTATAGTTCCAACTTATATCATTATGATCAAATCTATTTTTTATACCAAAGTTTAAATTTCTGTGTGCGATAAATTTTTTATAAAGTTTAGAATTATTTGTAAATATCATCCCACCCTCACCTGTAGTTATATGCTTATTTGCATAAAAACTAAAAGTACTTATGTCACCAAAACTTCCACATGGTAAATTTTTATATTTTTGACCAATCATTTCTGCTGCATCTTCAATAAGATAAATTTTATGTTTTTTACAAATTTTCAAAATTCTATTCATATCACACGGAAAACCATAAATATGAGGTATCATTAAAGCTTTAGTTCGTTTTGTAATTTTTTTTTCAATATCAGAAATTTTTATATTCCAAGTAGATAGATCTGAGTCAACCAATACCGGTTTAAGATTATTTTTTATAATAGAGTTGGCAGTTGAAATAATTGTAAATGATGGAATGATAATTTCATCATTTTTTTTTAAATCTAAACTTTTGACGGCAATTTCTAGAGCTGCGGTACCATTTGATACTGCACATCCGAATTTTCTGTTTACAAATTTTGAAAGATTATTTTCAAATAATTTTATATTTTTTCCCGAAGATGAAATCCAACCACTTTTAACAGTTTCAAAAACCGATTTTGCATCTTGATTAGTAATTAAAGGAGTATTTACTGGAATAAAATTCATCAACTTAAAATAATTTTTTATCCTTTCTTTTTAAATATGGACCTTGTTTTACCTCTATAATTTGGCAATTTTTATTAACCTCGAATCCATGCCCACCTTGAAATAAAATTATTATATCATTTTTATACAAAATTTTTGTTTTTGGGATTTTTTTTTTATAATTGTCAAAAAAATTTACTTTGAGTTCACCTTTTTTTATAATTAACACCTCACTAGAATAGTTTACTATCCTTTTTCGTTTAATATGTATATGGGATTTAATGATATGATTTTTATTATGCTTTAAAAACCCAACTTGAAGTAAATCCTGATCTTTGGTCAAAAAATTCACTCCTTTTCTTTTGAATTGAATTTTATTACGTATAATTAAAGCATAGTTTTTTTTTTTATGAATTATTCGTTCAATATTCAAATTCATTTATAATGTCTAATTAATAGAGAGTATATTTAAAAAACAATAAATGAAAAGTAATAACTATCATTTTTCAAAAAATAAAATTATTAAATTTTTTATTGTCCTAAAAATTTCGATTTTTGGAATTTTTGATTTACCTTGAGCTCTATTTTTGAATATTATTGGAATTTCCTTTATCTCATAATTTAATTTATTTATTCTGTATATTGTTTCCATAAAAAAACTATAACCCTTAGAGTTAATCAAATTAAAATCAAAATCTTTTAGTTTGACAAGATTAAAACCTCTGTATGATGAGGTAAATTCGTTACAATTAATTCTTAAAAAATATTTAAAAACTTTGTTTCCTACCATGCTTAATAAAAGCCTGAATCCACTCATCTCACATTTCCCACCAAGTGAATATCTGGAGCCTATAACAAATGGAAATTCATCTAAAAGATTTATTATTTTAGGAATTTCGGATGGATCATGAGAAAGATCAGCATCCATTGAAACAAAGTTTATGTAATTATTATTTTTAGCATATTGATATGCCAACTTATGAGCAGTGTCTAAACCAGATTTATCATCTCTAATAATTACTTTTAAGTTTGGTAAATTTCTTTCTAATTGATGCAAAACTTCCCATGTTTTATCTGGGCTATTATCGTCAATTACAAGTATATCAATGTCTTTATTGATTTTATTTATATCGTAAATGAGTTTTTTTATATTTTCTTTTTCATTGTAAGTTGCAGTAAATATTAATGTTTTACCCATAAAAAATTGGTTTAATTAGTATATCAAAAGTAATAAAAATAAATCAAAGTAAGTATATGAAATACAAAAAAACTGCAATTATCTTTGGCATTACTGGTCAGGATGGTGCTTATTTATCTCATTTTTTATTACAAAAAGGATACAAGGTAATTGGAGTTACAAGAAATAAATCCTCTAAAAATTTATTTAGACTAAAAAAACTAAAAGTGATTAAAAAAATTGTAATTTTTAAAGGTGTTGCTACAGATTTAAAATTTTGTGAAAAAGTGATTAATTCAAAAATAAATGAAATTTATTATCTTGCTGGAGACTCATCAGTTATCAAATCTTTTGAAACACCCAATATTTCACTGAAAAGTAACACAGAGGGGATTTTAAATATTCTTCAAACTTTGAAAAAAAGAAAATATAAAAGTAAGCTTTTTAATGCAGGCTCAGGTCAATTTTATGGAGATAATAAAAAAAATTTTTATAATATTAACTCTAAAATAGATCCCCAAAGTCCTTATGGAGTAGCTAAGGCAGCTGCTTATTGGTTGGTAAAAATTTATCGAGAAAAGTATAATATTTACTGTTGTACTGGAATTTTGTTTAATCACGAATCTCCCCTAAGATCAAAAGAATTTGTTACTAAAAAAATTATCGATACGGCAATAATGATTAAAAAAGATAGAAATGTTATTTTAAGATTGGGTAACGTTAATATTTATAGAGATTGGGGATGGGCGCCAGATTATATAAGGGCCATTTGGCTTATGATGCAAAGAAACAAACCAAGAGATTTTCTTATTGGATCTGGAAAAACTCATTCACTAAATGATTTTGTGAATGAGGTTTTTAAATATTTAAATATTAGCAAAAAGAATTTAAAAACCAATGTCTCAAAATATAAAAGAAAGATCGATTTAAGAGGATATAAAGCTAACATTACAGATACTCAAAAAAAACTTAAATGGAAACCAAGATTAAAATTTAAAGCAATCATTCATAAGATGATTAACAATGAATTATTTTAATATTATATTTTCGAACAAATCTATTTTAAGAATACTTCAACAAGAGATTTTTAAAAAATTTAAAATAGATGGAGATATTATAGAATTTGGGGCATCTGATGAAATTGAAAAAAATTTTTGTAACTCTAAATTAAAGAATTGTAAAATTAGTTATTCAAATATAAACTCATCAAATAGAGAATTTCTAAATATAGATTTACAAAAAAAAATTTTAATTGAGTTAAAATATGATTACATTATCATTTTTAATGTTTTAGAACACCTTTTGGATCCTAATTTAGCTTTAAGAAATTTATCCAAAATTTGTAAAAAAAATGGAAAAATTATTGGATCCACTCCATTTCTATTCAGGGTTCATGGAGCACCAAAAGACTATTCAAGATTTACAAAAGATCACTTAATAGAGTTATTAAGATCAAGTAACTTCAAAGATATAGAAATTATTGAGCTAGGTACGGGTCCATTTTTAGCTTGTATCTCTTTGCTAAGAAGTTATCTAAAATATTTGCCTATTTTTTATCAATTATTAGTTTTGTTTGCTTTGGTTTTTGATAAGTTAATTAAACTATTCATCAAAACTGATCCTAAAAAAATTTATCCTATAGGATACATTTTTTTTGCCACTAGTACTTAAATTATGAAAAATAAAATACTTGTTACTGGCGGAACTGGTCTTATTGGCAAATACTTACAAAAAGAAATGCCAAATGCTGTTTATGTTGGATCATCAGATTACAACTTAACTAAAAATGAGGAAGTTATAAAAATGTTTAAGGATATTAAGCCAAATATTGTAATACATTTAGCAGCACTTGTTGGTGGTGTTCACCATAATATAGAGGAACCCGTAAGATATTTCGAGGAAAATGTATTGATGAACACATTTGTTCTTAAAGAAAGTTATAATTTTAATGTTAAAAGATTTACAGGAATATTGAGCTCGTGTATTTATCCTAATAAGATCTTAAATTATCCAATTAAAGAAGATCAATTGATTGAGGGTGCACCTCACCAAGATTTATTCTCCTATTCTTATGCA
>MDSV01054504.1_pt1 | contig 12702 bp, 13 predicted proteins | sample 810851 | NCBI WGS metagenome assembly MDSV01 (sample SAMN05326640, study PRJNA326480) | marine metagenome | isolation source: seawater | place: Atlantic Ocean: North East | collected 2012
GTATTCCGTCTTGATTCCAGCGATAGGAATCTATCGTCTTTGCATGAGCTCTTTGCCAGTTTCTCTCGCGAACCACTCATAGCGCAAAAATTTCTACCTGACGTTAGCAATGGCGACAAAAGGGTGATATTGGTCGAAGGGAAACCAGTTGGTGCTATTAATCGCATTCCTGCCGAAGGGGAAACAAGATCAAACATGCATGTTGGCGGTCGGCCGGAAAAAGTTAATTTGTCTGAAAGAGATATAGAAATTTGTGAGGCCATCGGCCCGTTATTGCGCGAAAAGGGTCAAATTTTTGTAGGCATTGATATAATTGGCGACTATCTGACTGAGATAAATCTCACATCCCCTACAGGCATACAAGAGTTAGAAAGATTTGATGATATTAATGTTGCTGCTATGGTCTGGACGGCGATTGAGGACCGTTGCAGTTGAGACTTTTTATATGGTTGTCTGGTTGCCGTTCATTTTACGTTCAGTCTTATAATTCAGAAAGCCTGCAATCTCGGTCTTATGGTGCATTGGAATTCTAGTGGGCGAGCTTTAATGAATGTAAATTGTACTTTACAGCCAAAATATAACATTTCTTGATCATTTCTTTTTTGGTGCCTTATGATATGATTGTAGATGGCTTACGTGACAAAAATTTAAAGCGTTTGCCTCAGGCGGAAAAGTTAAACCTTTTAATAGTCCATACGGCATCACTATAATAGATGATGGGTAGGAGAAAAATTATCTATTTTATGTCGCATTGCCTGCATGGCGCTGTTGTCTCACCCGGATTATCATAAAAGGCAAAAAACCGATCGTGCTCTTTTTTATCAATCTCGGTAAACAGTTTAAGTTCCCAATCACCAAAGTGTATCTCCGGCAGATTGGCATTATCTGGTAATCGTTGTTGGTCTAGTTTTAGCGCATCAGCGGTGTCTCGTGCGCGTTTTAGGTCCGATGAGATAAGTTTTCCTCTGCTAGGTGATATGCCCGCAGGCGCTCGATTTTGGCTACATCAGAGAGATCTGCAGGTACGTTATACCATCCGACCATAGTTTTTAAATGTGACGGGCCGTGACTAATCCAATAAAGATCACTTAAGCCATGTCCTCGAGTAACGTGCCTTTCATGAACATTGGAAGGTCTGCGGTGACTAGGATTACACGATCTCCGGTTCTTGCAAATTTTTGATTTAGATGCCCCTGGTCGCTTTGAAACTTGTGACCAAGCTTAGTTAGCCGTTCGACTAGCGCCAATCGTTCTTCAAGTGTACGCCAATTAGCGCAGCGTCTTTTTTGGTTTAAGGTTACTTTTTCTCTCATCGCATCATCATAAGCTTACGCTGTGGTTGTGTGTATCGGCTTTTTCCTGAATGAAAGTACGTAGTTTTTCTCCCAAGCCGACTTACCGGACGATGTGCCACCCAGTAAAAGAGTAAGGTCAAATGTTACAGGCGCATATTTTCCCTGATAGAAAGTGATCCGAATTCGTTAAGTGGCCGTATTGATTCATACAAATCTTGATTTTGGAACTAGAGAAGATAGATGGGAGATTGGTCCTTTGGCACTCGACGGAAATTCTGCAGTTTTATTATCCCGGAAAGCTATGAAAGCAGAGCTCTTAGACGCTGAAACTGAATTGCGACTTGCTTATGCTTGGAGAGATCACCGAGATGAAGCGGCTCTACATAGGCTAATCACTGCTTACATGCGTTTGGCGGTTTCGATGGCAGCTAAGTTTAAACGCTACGGCGCGCCGATGAACGACCTGATACAGGAAGCTGGGCTTGGCCTGATGAAGGCGGCAGATAAATTTGACCCGGATAGAGGTGTTCGATTTTCGACCTATGCAGTTTGGTGGATTAAAGCTAGTATTCAAGATTACGTCATGCGAAATTGGTCCACAGTTCGGACAGGATCGACCAGCAGTCAAAAATCCCTCTTCTTTAATCTTAGACGAGTGCAGTCCCAACTTGAAAGAGAGGCGTCCAATCGCGGTGAGCAACTTGACCGCCACCAATTACACCACCTGATTGCAGCCGAGGTAGGCGTGTCGATTAACGATGTTGAGATGATGGATGGACGTCTTAGCGGTTCTGATTATTCCTTAAACGCAACGCAATCTGTTGAATCGGAAGGTCGAGAATGGATTGATTTGATTGAAGATGAAACTGATCAAGCCGACAAAACCTATCAGGCAAGGCACGACACCGATCAGCTTCGGGTCTGGCTTCTAGATGCGTTAGATGGATTAAGCGAACGAGAAAGATTAATAATTCGCGAACGCAAGATGCGGGAAAACCCTCGGACCCTTGAAAGTCTTGGAAAAGAGTTAGGACTTTCAAAAGAGCGCGTCCGGCAAGTAGAGGCGGCAGCATTTGGAAAAATGCGCAAATTTCTGGAAAGAAATTCTCAGGAAGTAGAGCAATTTCTCTAAAAATAAACTTTCGGTGGCATAGGACAATTTCCGCCCCGTCTTAAAAGGAAAGTTGGCATCCAGACGCCAGTAACTCCAAGTTATTCGGCTGCCCTGCTAGTGCCGGCGAACCCTAAATCATGACCCTGACGATAAGCCATAGTTTTTGATTTGAAATTTGACACACAAAAATTGGACTAGTTCCATATTTTGTTTGATCCATGTCTACGCATTCTATACCGCCTCTTGCAGAGGTACTTTAGACCTCCTAAGGTTTGGATGAAATTTGTCCGAGGCTTCAATGTTAGAACAACGCAGAATTCTATTAATAATTTCTGGTGGTATTGCCGCATTTAAGTCACTTGATTTGATACGGCGTCTCCGTGAGTGCGGCGCGCTAGTTACTCCAGTAATGACCAAGGCAGCAGTAGAGTTTGTCACACCTTTGTCGGTTTCGGCATTGGCAGGTGAAAAAGTCTTTCAAAATTTGTTTGATCTCTCCTCAGAAGCAGAGATGGGGCATATTGAACTTTCGCGTAGTGCTGATTTGATTTTGGTTGCTCCAGCAAGTGCAGATCTTATGGCGAAGATGGCCGCAGGTCATGCCAATGACCTGGCTTCGACTATTCTGTTGGCTACAGACACGCCCGTGCTTATTGCACCTGCAATGAATGTGCGAATGTGGGAACATGCTGCTACAAAGCGCAATATTGAGACTTTGAAGAATGACGGTATAATATTTGTCGGGCCCAAAGAGGGAAATATGGCCTGTGGTGAATTTGGGCCCGGACGAATGGCCGAACCATTGGAAATCGTTTTAAAGATTGAAAGACATTTTGAATTCAATGGCTCGTGCGATGCGCTGGCCGGTAGGCGGGTGCTTGTCACATCAGGTCCAACTCATGAACCCATTGATCCTGTTCGTTATATTGCCAACCGATCTTCTGGAGCTCAAGGAAGTGCAGTTGCAGATGCTCTTCTAGCTCTGGGTGCAGACGTGATCTTTGTTACTGGACCCTCGAATGTTGAGCCGCCTATTGGCGCAATTGTAATCAAAGTTGAGACAGCAATTCAGATGCTTGAGGCTGTCGAAAAAGAGATGCCATGCGATGCTGCAGTCTTTGTAGCAGCAGTGTCAGACTGGCGTGTGGAGAATTCGCAGAGCTCAAAGATTAAAAAAGAGAAGGGCCAGACGCCGGTTGCAGAGTTCGTTGAGAACCCCGATATTCTGGCCATGATCAGCAACAGAAAAAAAGCCAGACCAGGCCTTGTTGTTGGGTTTGCAGCTGAAACGGAGGATGTACTAGAAAATGCAACAAAAAAACTTGCTAGAAAAGGTTGTGACTGGATCGTAGCCAATGATGTTTCTCCGGAGAGTGCTATCATGGGAGGATCGGAAAATGCTGTTACGCTGATAACATCACATGGCGCTGAGACCTGGGAAAGAATGAGCAAATCCGCAGTTGGAAGTAAGTTAGCTATGAAAATTGCAAATGTTTTAGGTAGAGCATAAGGGATGGTTGCAATTTACCTGAGATGGGCAGAGGGCGCAGATACAGCTTTGTCTCTGCCACAGTATGAGACCAAAGGCGCGGCTGGTGCAGACCTTAGAGCAAATTTAGTCCTTGATAACCGAGTGACAGGTGTGACTTTGGTGGCTGGCGCCAGAATGCTAATCTCGACTGGACTTCATATGGAAATCCCACTGGGCTATGAAGTCCAAATTCGTCCTAGATCAGGGCTCGCCCTAAAACATGGGGTGACTACTTTGAATGCGCCGGGAACAATTGATAGCGATTATCGTGGGATAGTTGGGATCATTCTCTATAATTCGAGTGACCAAAATTTTTATATTGGGCATGGGGACAGAGTTGCGCAGATGATTGTCGCGCCAGTGCAACAAGCAGTTTTTTCCCTTAAAGTCCAACTCGGTGAAACTGATCGGGATCAACGTGGGTTTGGTTCAACTGGAAAATCCTGATGGTTAAGTTGCTGATCCTCGCGTTAGTATTTTATTTTGTTTCTGGTAAATATGGTCTTTCAAAGAGCATCAGATTTGTCATTTTGGCAATGGCGTTTTTTGGTATTTTAGCCTCTCATAGCGTTTTACCAGAGGGTCATCCGATTAGGATGGCGACCGGCGAGAGCAGCGACCCTTGGCTAATCTTTGGCGGTATGGCGCTATTGATTCTTTTATATCGTTTCGGGCTCTCCAAGTTGCGTATGCGGGTCGATCAATCTGAAATTATTCAAGCAGAAAGGTCACCTACGATGCTTTGCGAGGCTGAATTGGATCGTTATGCTCGTCATATTATTTTGCGCGAAATTGGCGGTTCAGGGCAGATAAAGCTCAAGACTGCGCGAGTTTTAGTAGTCGGAGCGGGCGGGCTTGGCGCGCCTACCTTGCAATATCTAGCAGGAGCCGGTGTTGGCACTATTGGCGTCATCGATGATGACAAAGTTGAAAATGTCAATTTACAGCGTCAGGTAATTCATCAGGATCAGACCATAGGTATGCCCAAAGTGTTTTCTGCTCAAAAAATGATGCTTGCTCAAAATCCTTATATTGAGGTTAAACCGTATCACAGAAGATTAACGGAAGAAATTGCTAAGGATCTATTTGAGCAATATGATATTATTTTGGAAGGAAGCGATAATTTTGAAACGCGTTATCTTACTAATGCAACTGCCGCTAATTTGGGCGTGCCGGTCGTGTCAGGCGCCCTCAGTCAGTGGGAGGGACAAATTTCGGTATTCGATCCCAAATCTAAAGGCCCTTGTTACGCGTGTGTTTTTCCCAAAGAAGCTGCAGCCCATCTCGCACCAAGTTGTGCGGAGACAGGGGTATTTGCGCCGCTACCTGGGGTGATAGGCGCCATGATGGCGGTTGAGGCGATGAAGATCATTGCCGAGGCTGGGGAAGTTATGCGCAACGAAATGATTATTTATGATGCACTCTATGGAGAGATACGTAAAATTAAAACTAGCCGTAGATTGGACTGTCCGGTCTGTAAAGGCCATTAAAACATGCAAAATTTAAGGAAAAGTAATTATTGATGAGTAATCCCTTATTACAAGAGTGGATCACACCTTTTGGAATCGCTCCTTTTGACAAGATTTCAGACGACGATTTTTCTCCTGCCTTTGAGCAGACCCTATTGACAGATATGCAAGAGAAGCTTGCAGTTGCAAATAATTCGGAGCCACCGACCTTTGCCAATACAATTGAGGGGCTTATGCAGACCGGAAAAGACCTCGATAAAGTGCTCTCAGTATTTTATTCAATGGCAGGTGCAGATACTAACGAGGCCCGCGAAGCCTTGATGCGAGACTTTTCGCCCAAGCTATCGGCGCATAGTTCTGAAATTTTTGCTAACAAAGAGCTTTTTGCGCGCATAGATAAGCTGTGGGCAAGACGTGATAATCTTGGATTGAATTCAGAACAGTCTCGGGTCCTCATGTTGATACACCGTAATTTTGTGCGTGCAGGAGCGGCTCTGGAAGAGGAGGAGAAAGATCGGATAAAAGCGATTAAATCGCGGCTAGCCGTTCTGGGTACTAAATTTTCGCAAAATCTTTTAAAAGATGAGCGCCACTGGCACATGGAACTGTCCGAAAGTGACATGGAGGGTTTACCCGATTTTCTAATTGATGCGGCCAAGGTGGCAGCTTCAGAAAAGAAATTAAAAGGTGCAATCATTACGCTCTCAAGGTCGCTGATTGTCCCGTTTCTTCAGTTTTCGCCTCGTCGCGAACTGCGCGAAATCGCCTATAAGGCATGGGCGGCGCGTGGAGCCAATGGAGGAGACACGGACAACCGCGGTCTTGCGCGCGAAATGTTGTACCTAAGACAGGAGATGGCGTTCCTGCTCGGCTATGCAAATTTTGCAACTTTTAAACTTGAAACAGAAATGGCTAAAACGCCTGAAAACGTCCGCCAGCTTTTAATGGATGTATGGCAGTCAGCTAAGGCACGGGCTGAAAAGGATGCTGCACTATTGACACAAATGATGCTTGAGGATGAGATCAATGGTGATCTGGAAAAATGGGATTGGCGATACTATGCAGAGAAACGTCGCAAAATCGAACATGATCTGGACGAGGTAACTGTCAAACCGTTTTTTCAGCTGGATCAGATGATACATGCGGCATTTGACTGTTCAAATCGTCTATTTGGATTGGAATTCAAAGCAGTTAGTGTGCCTCTTTATCATCCCGATTGCCGCGCTTGGGAAGTGACACGTCAAGGCAAACATGTGGCCTTGTTTATAGGTGATTATTTTGCCCGTAGTTCCAAGCGGTCTGGTGCATGGTGTTCGGCAATGCGCTCCCAAGCAAAATTTCCCAGAGAACAAACACCAATTGTGATCAACGTATGCAATTTTGCAAAAGGCAATCCGACCCTTTTGTCTTATGATGAAGCGCGTACTCTTTTTCATGAATTTGGGCATGCTCTGCATCAGATGCTTTCAGGAGTCATTTATGAGATGGTCTCTGGAACGTCTGTTCCTCGAGATTTTGTTGAGCTCCCTAGCCAGCTTTATGAGCATTGGCTCGAAGTTCCCAAAGTGCTTGAGAAGTTCGCAAGGCATGTCGATACAGGCGAGTCGATGCCGCCTGCGCTATTAGATAAAGTTCTAGGATCTGCCAATTTTAATATGGGTTTTCAAACTGTCGAATATGTTGCTTCTGCGATGGTTGACTTGGATTATCACACGCGAAATGCTCCTGCTGATATAATTGCAAGACAGGATGAAATTCTTAAGGATTTGAGCATGCCAAACGCGATTGGCATGCGGCACGCGACCACACAATTCGGACATGTATTTTCTGGCGGCAGCTACGCCAGTGGTTATTATAGTTACATGTGGTCTGAAGTCATGGATGCAGATGCTTTTGCCGCCTTTGAGGAAAAAGGCGATGCGTTTGATCCGGAGTTGGCAAGATCCCTTGAGAAAAACATCCTCTCAAAGGGGGGAACGGAGGATCCGGAAGCACTTTACACGGCTTATCGGGGGCGTCTACCAGGGGTTGAGGCCTTGCTTAGGGGGCGAGGTTTTTTGGCCTGATGGTGTTTATGGCTCGTCAGAAAACAAAAAATCGTTCTGGTTTTATCTCAATTAAAGCAAATTTAAAACTTTTTAAACAAATACTTGCAATTATTTTCACGCAATGTGTTGACTCGGGCCTATGTCGTCACTATCTACACGCCGTTGGCACTCGTGTGTATGGAGTGCTAACAACCCCGTAACGGGTAAAATTTAATTTTTGATCTTAAGGAGCCCTAGAGATGGCATTGAAACCGCTTCATGACCGTGTCTTGGTCCGTCGTGTTGAAAGCGATGAGACGACTGCCGGAGGACTGATCATCCCCGATAGTGCTAAAGAAAAACCTGCAGAAGGTATTGTTGTAGCTTGCGGCGAAGGTGCGCGCAAAGACAACGGTGAATTGATCGATATGGCTGTTAGCGAAGGGGATAAAATTCTCTTCGGAAAATGGTCGGGAACAGAAGTAACTCTCGATGGTGAAGAACTTCTGATCATGAAAGAAAGCGATATTTTAGGCATAATGGCCTAATCGCACGTTAAATGAAATTTAGAGACGAGGAAAAGCACAATGGCTGCTAAGGACGTCAAGTTCGACACAGATGCACGCAATCGCATGCTCAGCGGTGTTAATATTTTAGCTGACGCTGTTAAGGTAACGTTGGGACCAAAGGGTCGTAATGTTGTTTTGGACAAATCATTTGGGGCACCACGCATAACCAAAGATGGTGTGACAGTTGCAAAAGAAGTGGAACTGGAAGACAAATTTGAAAATATGGGCGCTCAGATGGTCAAAGAAGTGGCCAGCCGTACAAATGATGAAGCCGGAGATGGTACAACCACTGCAACAGTTTTGGCACATGCAATCGTACGCGAAGGGATGAAATCGGTTGCGGCTGGTATGAACCCAATGGACCTAAAGCGTGGGATTGATTTGGCAACTTCAAAAATCGTCAGTGAAATAAAAGGTGCGTCGCGCGTCGTAAAGGATAGCGATGAAGTTGCTCAAGTTGGTACAATTTCTGCAAATGGTGAAGCCGAAATCGGTCAACAAATTGCTGATGCAATGCAAAAAGTTGGAAATGAAGGCGTTATCACGGTTGAAGAAAACAAGGGTCTTGAAACTGAGACAGACGTTGTTGAAGGTATGCAGTTTGACCGTGGTTACCTGTCACCTTACTTCGTGACAAATGCAGACAAAATGACCTCAGAGCTTGAAGATTGTATGATCCTTTTGCATGAAAAGAAACTTTCTTCTTTGCAACCAATGGTGCCGCTACTCGAGTCCGTAATCCAATCTCAAAAACCTCTTATGATAATTGCAGAAGATGTTGAGGGTGAAGCATTGGCAACTTTAGTTGTTAACAAATTGCGAGGTGGACTTAAAATAGCTGCAGTCAAAGCTCCGGGTTTCGGAGATCGTCGTAAGGCAATGTTGCAGGATATTGCCATTCTGACTGGTGGCCAAGTGATCAGCGAAGATTTAGGCATGAAGCTCGAAAGCGTGACTATGGATATGCTTGGAACAGCAAAAAAGGTTCACATAACAAAGGACGAGACAACAATCGTCGACGGTGCCGGTGAAAAAGCTGAGATCGAATCGCGAGTTGCGCAGATACGCAATCAGATTGAAGAAACAAGTTCTGATTATGACCGCGAAAAACTGCAGGAGCGTGTTGCTAAATTAGCGGGTGGAGTTGCTGTAATTCGAGTCGGCGGAATGACCGAGGTTGAAGTAAAAGAGCGCAAAGATCGAGTTGACGATGCGTTAAATGCGACTCGTGCTGCGGTTCAAGAAGGCGTAGTTGTGGGTGGTGGTGTCGCACTGGTACAAGCCGGTAAAACTCTTGAAGGCCTAGCTGCCGAGAACGCTGATCAGGAAGCTGGTATTGCAATTGTGCGTCGTGCAATCGAAGCACCTCTGCGACAGATTGCTGAAAATGCAGGTGTTGACGGAGCCGTGGTTGCTGGTAAGGTCCGTGAAAGCGACGACGCAACGTTTGGATTTAATGCTCAAACAGAAGAATACGGTGATCTATTTTCTTTCGGAGTTATTGATCCCGCTAAAGTTGTACGCACAGCTTTAGAAGACGCTTCCTCTATAGCTGGCCTTCTTATTACCACTGAGGCAATGGTTGCGGATAAGCCCGCGAAAGATGGTCCAGCTGGTGGCGGTGGCATGCCTGACATGGGCGGCATGGGAGGCATGGGCGGTATGATGTAATCCGCCCTAACCAAAGATTATCGGGAAGGCTGCCATAAAAGGCAGCCTTTTTGTATTTTGGGTTAAAAATTATTGAAAGTGTTTGAACATCTGGCACTCGTTCATATCTGGCTTAAAAACAGGGTCCTTTAAGTCAAAATACGATTGAAATGGCCCATTTTTCGGCCTGCATTAATTTTAGCTTTTCCATAAAGATGGACAGCTACGTTTTTGGTTCCAGCCAGTTCTATGGCTCTTTTGACGTCGAAACCGACCAGGTTCTCCATCACAATATTGGTATGACGTGTAGCATCGCCAAGTGGCCATCCCAAGACAGCGCGAATATGTTGTTCAAACTGGTCTACAACACAGGCGTCTTGTGTCCAATGACCCGAGTTATGCACTCTGGGTGCAATTTCATTTACGATCAAGCCGTCGCTTGTGACGAACAACTCAACGCCCATTACGCCAACATATTCAAGCTTGTTCATAATTTTGGCCGTCAAAAGGATGGCGTCTGTTCGCTCAGATGCATTTAGGCGTGCAGGTACTGTGGTGGTGTGGAGGATGCCATTGCGATGCACATTCTCACCTGGGTCGAAACATGCGACATCGCCATTTACATTACGGGCCCCTATCACCGAGACTTCATGAGTAAATTCTACTAACCCCTCAAGTACTGAGGCTTTTCCTTGCATAGCCTTAAAGGCTTTCTCGGCATCACCGTGCATTTTCACTAGGGTCTGGCCTTTTCCATCATATCCAAAGCGACGGGTCTTTAATATTGCAGGTACACCGATTGTCTTTATGGCGTTTTTGAGATCATAAATTGTTTCAATGGGCGCATAGGGTGCCGTTTTAAGGCCCAGATTATTGAGAAATTCTTTCTCTAAAACCCTGTCCTGCGAAACACGCAAGGCTTCTCGACCGGGTTGGATCGGACAAAACTTTTCCAGTGTATCTAGTGCTGAGGTTGGAATATTTTCAAATTCGTAAGTGATGACATCAACAGCCTTGGCAAATTGGCAGAGGGCCGCTTCATCATGGTAGGTGGCGCAGGTCACTGAATGAGCGACATCGGCTGCTGGTGGGCTGGGCGATGGATCAAAAATATGAGAGCGAAACCCAAGCCGCGCAGCTGAAATAGAAAGCATCCGTCCGAGTTGACCCCCACCTAGAATTCCAATTATGCCACCCGTTTTTGGCGAATCATTCATCGAAAGGCTCATGGGCAACTGCATCAGTTAGCGCTACGCGCCAACTTTCAAGATTTGAGGCGATTTCACTGTCTTGAAGTGCGAGAATACTTGCTGCCATCAAGCCTGCATTTATTGCACCGGCCGCTCCTATCGCCATCGTTGCAACTGGATAGCCACGCGGCATTTGCAAAATAGAATAAAGACTGTCTACACCTGAGAGCGCCTTGGTATGTATTGGTACCCCGATGACAGGAATATATGTTTTTGAGGCCACCATTCCAGGCAAATGCGCTGCGCCGCCGGCACCTGCTATAATAACCTGAAGCCCCCTCTCTATAGCCTCGGATCCATATTTCCAAAGCCTATCTGGCGTTCTGTGCGCCGAAACAATTTTCTTTTCGTGAGCAATTTCAAGATCATCCAAGATCTCTGCTGCTTCTCTCATAGTCGGCCAATCTGATTGGCTGCCCATTATTATTCCAACTTGTGCCTGTTGCATAAAAATTCCTTAGCCTAGAGCGGGCACTATAGCTGCTGTAATTTACTAGGCAATAATATCCGGAGTTATTTGGTCTTCTAAATAGGAAATTTTATCTTTGAGAATCAATTTCCGTTTTTTAAGTCTTTGCAAGGTTAATGAATCGGAAGAAGGTACCTCTCCGAGGGCGGTGATGGTTTTATCAAGATCGCGATGCTCACTGCGCAAAACTTCAAGTTCCAGCTGCAGGACATCTTTTCGCTTCATAGATATATCAAAGGAGGCGTTCATTTTTAACCAAGCATCTTTGCGATTAATAATATAGCAAGGAATTTCTTCTGGAAACCCTTGTGTTTTTTTTTTGCTTTACCATATTAATAGCAGGGTCGCCATATAGGGACCTCAAACAGTAACACGGTCGCTTTTGCAAAGGGCGTGTCAATGACAAAACTATCGCTGGGTGCATACCCTCATATGTTGGGCTTTGAACAGCTCGAACGCCTTCTAGAAAGGACTGCCAAGTCTGGAAATGAAGGTTACCCCCCCTTTAATATTGAGCAGACGTCGCAGCGTTCTTTTCGCATCACTTTGGCAGTAGCGGGGTTCGCAGAGGGTGATCTTGCCATCACAGTTGAGGACCGACAGCTCGTGATCCGGGGACGCCAAAACGATCACGGTACTGGTCGGGTCTTTTTGCATCGTGGGATAGCTGCGCGACAGTTCCAAAGATCATTTGTTTTGGCTGAGGGCGTCGACGTTGGAGATGCCATAATTGAAAATGGATTATTGCACGTGGATCTGACGCAAACTATGCCAGAAACAGTAGTGCAGACAATCAAGATAAAAAAGGTTTAGAGCAATGAATATCAAACAAGAAAAAATAAATTTTGAAAATGAACGGATTGTTTATGTAAGATCTGTCAATGTAGATGAGTTGCCTGACGAAGTTCGAGATCGTATAGATGGCCTAACCGAACTTTATGCATTACATAGCTCCGATGGGGAGCGTCTCGCATTGGTCAAAGAACGTGAATTGGCCTTCGTTTTAGCGCGCCAAAGCGACCTTTCACCAGTCACCGTCCACTAATCTGAGCCCTGCAGCAACCTATTTTTTGCGAGTACACTTGACGAAATGCTAGGTCAGGAAGCAGGCTATTTATTGCTGCCACTGGATGGAAAGTTAACTAACGCCTTGAGGCCGGATACTTAAAAGTTATAAAAAATCTAAAAGGCTTTTGTTGAAATTTTCTCTTTACCGCCTTGCAATAAGCCCCATACTTTCAAGCTTCAAAAGTACTTGAAGGGCGCAGTGATCCACATCGACATTTTCTGTTTCGATGCGCACTTCGGGCTTTTCAGGCACATCATAA
>MDSV01017859.1_pt1 | contig 12701 bp, 13 predicted proteins | sample 810851 | NCBI WGS metagenome assembly MDSV01 (sample SAMN05326640, study PRJNA326480) | marine metagenome | isolation source: seawater | place: Atlantic Ocean: North East | collected 2012
GATTATTGCGAAGGTGTAATACCCGATCCCATTCCGAACTCGGAAGTCAAGCCCTTCTGCGCCGATGGTACTTTGTCTTAAGGCATGGGAGAGTAGGACATTGCCAGGCTAATTTATTTATGAAAGTTAAAAGTTCTTTAAAATCTTTAAAACTAAGAGATCTCAACTCAAAGTTAGTTAGACGTAGAGGAAGAGTTTATATAATAAATAAAAAAAATCCCAAGTATAAAGCAAGACAAAAATAATTTTTAATCTAGCATGATAATTGGATCAATTTCAGAAAATAAAAGTTTAGAAAAAAGAATTTCAATAACACCCGAAATTTCAAAGAAATATATTACAAATGGATTTAAGGTTAAAATAGAGAAAGGAATCGCAGATCATATTGGTATAAAAGATGAAGAATTTGTTAAAGAGGGTTGTGATTTAGATTCAAAAGAAAATATTTTAAAAGAAGCAAATATACTTTTGCAAATGAATTTCCCATCTGAGGAAAATTTAAATATAATTAAAGAAAAAAACATTCTTATAGGAAATTTTAACCTTAATAATAATCAGGAAAAAATAAATAAATATAAAAACAAAATTTCAATTTTCTCACTTGAAAGGTTGCCTAGAATAACGCGTGCCCAATCGATGGATATTCTATCCTCACAAGCAAATCTTGCAGGTTATAAGGCTGTAATAGATTCATTTTCATTATTTAGAAGAGCAATTCCAATGATGATGACCGCAGCAGGAACAATACCTGCAGCGAAAGTTCTTGTTGTGGGCGCTGGTGTAGCAGGACTACAAGCTATCGCTACAGCCAAAAGAATGGGAGCGATTGTTTTTGCAACAGATGTAAGGTCTGCATCAAAAGAGCAAGTAGAAAGTTTAGGCGGAAAATTTTTGATTGTTGAGGGTTCTGAAAATTTAGAAACAGAGGGAGGATACGCAAAAGAAGCATCAGATGATTTTAAAAAAAAACAGGAAGATCTAATTTTAGAAACTTTAAAAAAAATAGATGTTGTAATTTGTACAGCTTTAATACCAGGAAAAAAAGCGCCGAAAATTATAAATGAAAATATGATAAATAATATGCAACCAGGTTCTGTAATTTATGATTTAGCTGCTTCCCAAGGAGGTAATGCAGCATTTACAAAAGTTGATGAGATAGTTGAAAAAAATGGTGTAATGATTTTAGGCGAGAGTGTTATACTCAACAAACTTCCTGTATCAGCGTCAAATTTGTATGCAAAAAACTTATTTAACTTTGTTTTAAATCTTTATGATAAAAAAAATAATAAAATAAATATTAACATGGAAGATGAAATAATTTTAAACACATTGGTAAAATAGTATGGAAATAGATCCTTTTATTTTTAGATTAAGTATATTTATCCTAGCCATTTTTGTAGGATATTATGTTGTTTGGAGTGTAACACCTTCTCTGCATACTCCTCTGATGTCAGTCACAAATGCAATATCATCAGTAATTATTGTTGGTGCAATAGTTGCAGCTTTAGCAGGAGAAAATAGTAATATCTTTGATACTGCAAATATTTTTGGATTTTTAGCTATAATTTTAGCAGCAATTAACATTTTTGGTGGATTTTTAGTAACTCATAGAATGTTAGCAATGTATAAAAAAAAAAAGAAAGATAAATAAAAATGTCCGCAAATTTTTTAGCTATATTTTACTTAATATCTGGAGTGCTTTTTATATTGGCGTTGAGAGGACTTTCATCACCAGAGACTTCACGAAGAGGAAACTTTTTTGGAATTATAGGAATGGCTATAGCCATTGGTGTTACTATTATTTCTATAGGTAATTTTTCAACTGGATTTATATTTTTACTAATCTTTCTATTATTGGGTGGATCAATTGGAGCATTTATAGCTTTTAAAATACCTATGACTGCTATGCCTGAACTTGTGGCAGGATTTCATAGTCTTGTAGGACTTGCGGCTGTGTTCGTGGCTATTTCCGCATTTTTAAATCCTGATGTATTTAATTTAGGTTTTCCGGGAAATATTAAAATCGCAAGTTTAATAGAAATGTCATTAGGAGCAGCTATCGGCGCAATAACTTTTACCGGATCTGTAATTGCCTTCCTGAAACTGAGAGGTTTAATGTCTGGATCACCAATTACATTTATTGGACAACATTTAATAAATCTTGCATTGGGTATATCGTTAATTGGTTTAATAATTTATCTTTGTAATACACAACAAGAATATTTATTTTGGACATTAATTGCTATTTCATTTCTTCTTGGTGTGCTTTTGATAATTCCAATCGGTGGCGCAGACATGCCAGTTGTTATATCAATGTTAAATTCTTATTCTGGTTGGGCCGCAGCTGGTATAGGATTTACTCTAGAAAATAGCGCACTAATAATAACAGGTGCTCTTGTAGGATCATCAGGTGCAATATTGTCCTACATAATGTGTAAAGGCATGAACAGATCTTTCTTTAATGTAATTCTAGGTGGATGGGGCGCAACAGAAGAAAGTTCAAAATCTGCCTCAAAAGAACAAAAGCCTGTTAAAAATGGTAATGCAGATGATGCAGCATTTTTAATGAAAAATGCATCCTCTGTAATTATTGTACCAGGATATGGTATGGCCGTAGCCCAAGCTCAACATGCATTAAGAGAGATGGTTGATACACTCAAAAAAAATGGAGTTAAAGTATCTTATGCAATTCATCCTGTTGCTGGGAGAATGCCTGGACATATGAATGTTTTACTTGCGGAGGCAAATGTTCCATATGACGAAGTTTTTGAGTTAGAGGATATTAATAATGATTTTGCAAACTGTGATGTCGCTTATGTAATTGGTGCAAATGACGTAACAAACCCAATTGCAAAAACAGATCCTCAAAGCCCTATATATGGAATGCCTATCTTAGATGTGGAAAAATCTAAGTCAGTATTATTCGTAAAAAGAAGTTTATCGCCAGGTTACGCAGGAATAGATAATGATTTATTTTATAGGGAAAATACTTTAATGTTATTTGCAGACGCAAAAAAAATGACTGAGGAAATAACAAAAAGCCTGTAAGGAATAGATTTGAGCACAAAAATTTTTTGTGATATCGCTGATATTAAAACAATAAAAAAATTTACTAAAAAAAAAATAGTAAAAGGTTTTACCACAAATCCATCATTGATCAGAAAAGCAGGTGCTAAAGATTATTTAAATTATTGTAAAAAAATATTACAAGTCTGTAAGAATAAACCAGTTTCTCTAGAAGTATTTGCTGATAATTATGGTGAAATGAAAAAGCAAGCTTTAATAATAAATGATTTAGGAAAAAATATTTATGTAAAAATTCCAGTATGTAATTCAAGGGGAAATTTTTCAGGAAAAATAATTAATTTTTTAACCAACAATAAAGTAAAACTTAATATAACTGCTGTGTACAATTCAGATCAAACAAAAAAAATTTTAAAAGTTATTAATAAAACATCAGACGTTATAATTTCAATTTTTATTGGTAGAGCATCTGATGCTGGAAAAGATCCCTTGCCTGAGCTTTTAAAAAGTATCAAATTGGCAAAAAAATTTAAAAAAGTTAAAATTCTATGGGCAAGTGTGAGAGAACCTTATAATTATATTCAAGCTAAAAAATTAGGCTGTCATATAATTACTGTACCTCCTAATATAATTGAAAAAATTGAAGGCTTCGGGAAATCGTACAATCAATTAACACTAGAAACAGTAAAAACATTTTTAACTGATAGTAGAAAATCAAAATTTAAAATTTAATGAAAGTTTTTAACCACCCTTTCACTTTTGACTTTATAAGGTATACTTACTTTTCTTTTAAAAAAAAAAACTCATTAATAAGATTAACACATAACTTTTTCCTAAAAAAAATAAAAGTGACGGGGAAAACAATTGATCTTGGATCAGGAGATGGATCAAATTTAACTTACTATGACTTCATAGATGGAGCCAATATTAAAATAGAAAAAGTAGATTATTTTAAAGACGCAGAAATAAAAATTAATCTAGAGCAAAAGTTACCAATAAATGAAAATCAATATGACGCTGTCATTTTATTCAATACAATTGAACATATCGAAAATTATAAAAACTTAATTTCAGAAATTCATAGGATTTTAAAAATCAATGGAAGTCTTGAACTATTTGTGCCTTTTCTTGTTTTATATCATCCTGATCCTAAAGATATATTTAGGCCTACCCATTTTTATTTAGAAAAAATCTTAAAAGATCAGGGATTTGAGGTAGATATAACTCTGATCGGAGTCGGTCCATTTTTTTCAGCCTATCAAAATATATTTAGGTATTTTAAGTTTCCACTTTTCCAAACAGTATTTTTTATTTTTTTTGACATTTTAAATAGAATAGTAAGAATTTTTTCAAAAGATTATTCAAATTACTACTGTGGTATACATGCCACATGTATTAAAAAATAAAATTAATAAGCTAATGATTAATTCAGCAATAGTTGTACTTAATTGGAATGATTGGAGAAATACAATTGATTGCTTAGAGAGTATTTACCAAAACGATGGAAATTTTGATGTTTTTTTAATGGATAATGGATCAAACTTTGAAAATATACAAAGAATATCTAATTGGTACAATGGCAAGTTATTATCTAATAGAAATTTTATTAAACCTAAAATTAAAAATCATAATGAAATAATTTTTATGAACTTTAAAAAAAATATTTTTGATAAAAAAAAAAATATGAGAAACTTATACCTGTTCAGAAATAAAAAAAATATAGGCTCAACAGCTGGATTAAATCAAGCATATAGTTTTTTGATAAGAAATAATTATGACTATATATTAAGAATTGATAATGATTTTATAATTCCGAGGGATTATTTCAAAAAAATAACCAAAACAATTAAACCAAAAGATATAGTAAGCGCCTCACCAAAAATAATGCACGCATATATTAAAAAGAATGTTTGGTTTAAAGGTTTTAAAATGAAATGGTCGTATTTAAAGTTTCAAAGAACAATGAATCTTAAAAAAAAAAGATATTTTGATAATCAAAATCTAAATAAAATAATTGAAACAGATGCTATTAGTGGATGTTGTTCAGTTTATAAATCTTATATTTTAAAAAAATCAGGTCTAGGAGATGAGGATTTTTTTTATGGACCTGAAGATATTGAATTATCATATAGATTAAAAAAATATGGAAAACTTATATGTAATCAAAAAATTAAAGTTTTTCATAAAATTGGAGGAAGTTCATCTATTGCTAAAACATATGATAGAACTTATCAATCTACTATTGGTTTTTTAACCTTAATAAAAAAAATAGGTAATTTTTATGATAAATTATTTGGGTATTCTTATTTTATAATTCGAGGTTTCTTTTATTTATTTATGGAGAAAGATAAAAGCAAAAAAGGTGGATATAAAAAAGCTATGCTAAAGTTTTTTTTAAAAAAATAAAATAAATATGATTAATAAAAATAATATTTATTTTTTTTTCATCCTTTACATTTCACTTATATTGGGTTTCTTTTTTGATGAAAATCTTAATATTGGTGCTAAACCAGATTGGTACAATTCAAACTTTCCCGTTATAAAAGATTTTTCAGAAAACTTTTCTAAAACGTTTTTAAATTACGATCTTTATGGCCATAGACACTCTCCAGTATATTTAATTTTTTTAAGTTTTTTTTCAAAAATCGGAATTAACTTTGATCTAATTAGATTTATTCATTTAAATATTAGCATTACATTAATTTATTTATTTTTTAAATGTTTGATGATCAAATTTAAGAATGTTGATAAAAATATTTTACTATTACTGGCTATATCTATTTTTTTATCACCAACATTTAGATCCTTAGCAATATGGCCGGATTCAAGAATTATAGGGTTAATTTTTTTTACATTATCAATATATCATTTTTTAGAATTTCATTTTTCTAAAAATATTAAATCTTTTTACAAAACAATTATTTTTTTAATTTTTGCATCTTATATTAGTCCTAACTTTTCTGTTTTCATAATTTTTTATTTTTTTCATTTTTTGAAAGAGGTCAAAATTAAACATATTTTGTATGGATTTTTTATATGTGCTTTATTTAGTGTACCAGCGTTATATTATATTTTTATACTTGATATAAATTTCTTGTTAGCAGGTACGCCAGGAAGAATTGAGAATGAGTCAATTAGTTTAGACTTTAATTTTTCGAACAAAATACTAATTATAAGTACAATAATTTTTTTTCATTTTATTCCTTTCCTTATTAATAAAGAATTTTTACATAAAATAATTTTATCAACTAAAAAGTATTTTTTTATAATTTTGTTATTTTTCTCTGTAAATCTTTATTTTTTTGATTATTCAATTAAATTTACTGGTGGAGGTTTTTTTTTTCAACTATCGAATTTTTTATTTAACAATAATTTATTTTTTTATTTTTTTTCATTTTTATCATTTATCGTTATAGCTAATTTTTTCAAATACAGTTTGTATAATATTTTATTATATACGTTGCTTATTTTATCAAATATTCAAAATACTATTTATCATAAGTACTATGATCCATTCGTTATGATCCTATTTTTTTTGATGACAGTTCATTTTTTACCTGAAAAATTTCTGTCAAATAAAACAAATTTAATTATTTTATATGTATTCTATTTCTCTTATATTTTATTAAGAATATTAAAAAAATTATTTTATTTATATTAGATTTTTCATATATCTTGTTATAAAAACGAGCTAATTAAATGTTAGATCCTAAATTAAAAAATTTTTCCAAAAAAATAAAAAGTAATTTTTTACCAAATTATAACCTTAAAAAACTTAATTGGTTTAATATAGGTGGTAATGCTAAGTTTTTTTTTAAAGTTGAAAATTTAGAGGAATTATTAAAATTTCTCAAAGAGTTTGGCAATAAAACTAATATTCTTGTTTTAGGAGCTGGATCAAATATTTTAATAAATGACAATTTATTCGATGGAGTAGTCATTAAATTGGGTAAGAATTTTTCCAATATTACATTAATGCCAAATAATATCATAGTGGCTGGAGCGGCCGTAAGCGATAAAAAATTATCTGATTTTGCACATAACAATTCTGTCGGGGGATTTGAATTTTTATCATGTATACCTGGCACAGTTGGTGGTGGTCTTAAAATAAATTCTGGTTGTTTTGGAAAAGAATTTAAAGATATTCTACTATCTATACAGGTGATAGATAAAAATAGTGGTATAATAAAAACAATACCAAGTTCCGACATTAATTTTGGGTATCGTAAAAGTAATATTGACAAAGATTATATTTATCTTAGCGCTTCATTTAAGGGAGAAAAAAAAGAGAAATCATTAATTGAAAAAGAAATTAACTTTTTGAAAAAAAAAAAAGAAATTGCGCAACCTTCAAAAATTAAAACAGGTGGAAGTACATTTAAAAATCCATTAAATCAAACAAAAAAAAAAGTTTGGGAATTGATCAAAAAGTCTGTTCCTTTAAGCACATCTTTTGGAGAAGCTGCTATTTCCCAAAAACATTGTAATTTTTTAATTAATAAAGGTAATGCCTCTTTTAAAGACATGTTAAAGCTAATTCGATTTATTGAGAAAAACGTAAAATCAAAAACTGGAATTAAGCTTGAAACAGAAATAGAAATTATTGAATAAATGAAAAAAAAAATTTTGATATTAGGAGGTGGCATATCCAAAGAAAGACAGATCAGTTTAGAAACGGCCAAACAAGTAAAAAAAACTCTTAAAAATAAGTATACAGTTGTACAGTCAGATCTGGATAAAAATTTTGAAACTAAATTGAAATTATTTAAACCCGAAATAGTATTTAATGCATTGCATGGTAGATTTGGAGAAGACGGTTATGCACAAACTATCTTAGAGTATAATAAAATCAAATATACGCACTCTGGGGTTTTATCATCAGCTTTAGCTATGGATAAGATAGCCTCAAAAGAAATATTTAATAAAAAAAATCTTCTAACTCCAAAGTTTATAAAATTTAATAATAATTTAAAAGTTAATAGTAATCTAAAAAATAAAATAAAAAAAAAATTGAAATTTCCTGTAGTTGTTAAGCCAATTAACGAAGGATCAAGTGTTGGTGTATACATTTCGACTGAAAAAAATTTAAAAAAAAACTTAATTAAATTAAAAAAATATAAAGAAGTTATAATAGAGGAATTTATTGATGGAAGAGAAATACAAGTTGCAATACTAGGAAAAAAGAAATTAGGAGCAATTGAATTAAAACCAAAAAGAAAATTTTACGATTATAAGGCAAAATATGACATTAAATCTAAAACCAAACATATCATACCGGTAAATTTAACCAAAAAAAATTTGAATAAAGTTTTAAATATTGCTTTAAAAGCTCACAATCTTTTAAAATGCAAAGGTGTAACAAGATCAGATTTTAAATTCTTTAGAAATAAATTTTATTTACTAGAAATAAATACACAACCAGGAATGACTAAATTATCATTAGTCCCAGAGATTGCAGCATATGAAGGTATTAATTTTCTTAAATTATTAGAGTGGATTTTAAAAGATGCTTCAACCAATAGATAAGAAACTAAAAATTTATTTTTATTTAATCTTATTTTTATTATTTTCAACTTTCTTCAATACAAATTTAGCATTTTTTTTTAATAAAAAATTTAAAATAGTTAACATTGAAAATCAAAATGAGAATATGAAAATTTTTGAGTCAAGTTATCTTTTAAATAAAAACATATTTAATATAGATAAAAAATTTTTATCTCGTAAATTAAAGAATAATTCCATTTTAAGATCTTATGAAATAAAAAAAATTTATCCAGACACCTTAAGAATTCAATTAGTTAAATCAAATCCAATCGCAAAAATTATCCAAAATGAAAATACTGTTTATTTAGGGGACAATGGCAAAGTTTTTAATTTCACTCAAGTAAATTATCAAATTCCAGAAATAGTAGGAAAAATAAATGTAGAATATATAAATAGAATAATTAAAATAATTGATGATTCATCTTTTAAATTAAATGAAATTAAAGTGATAAAAATTTATCCATCAAATAGATTTGATTTAATATTTAAAAATAATGGCATCATAAAATTTCCTCATAATTTTGACCAAAAGCTTATAGAAAAAGCTTTTGTATTTTATAAAAATAATAACGTTTATAGTAATATTATCGATTTAAGATTAAAAAATAAAATTATAACTAGCAATGAATGATTTTCAAATTTTTTTCAATATAAATATGAAACAAAAAAAAATTGATTTTCTAATAATTTCAATGAATAAAACTGACCCAATTTTTTTTAAAAATTTTGTTTTAGATGGCTTAAATCAAAATCAATTTCTTTTTTCAAAAAATTTTGAGACAGTTTTGAAAAAAACAATTTTAGAGATAGAAAAAAAGTTTCATTTTGCAGTTAATAGAGTTAATTTAATGATAGAGGATGAAAGGTTAAACACCATAGAAGTAACACTTAAAGAAAATTTTGAAAATAAAAGTATAAACAAAACAAATATAGAATATTTATTGCAAGATATTAAACAGCAGATAACAGAAAACCATCCAGAAAAAAAAATTGTCCACATAATAATAAAAAAATGTTTTGCAGATGGAGAAGAATACAATAATGTACCTTTTGGAAATAAGTGTAAAAGTTTTGTAATGGAAATAAGTTTTATTTATTTAAAAAAATCTATTTTATCAGAATTGAAAATTTTAATGAAAAATCACCAAATTGATATAAACAAGGTAATTTGTACAAACTATGCGAAATCCTTGTTAAATTTTGATATTAATGATTTATCTAGAGCAGCTCTTGCAGCTCTTGATGATAGTAACTTAAATGAAGTAAAAATTCATTCCAAAAAATTAACTAAATTAGGCTTTTTTGAAAAATTATTTCATATTTTTACATAATTGTATTTTATCGTAATATTTGTTGTTTTTATTACATCTCAATAAAATCTTATAACTGAGTAATGGCAATACTAAATCAAAAAACAATTAATAAACCTATAAATATTGAAGGTATAACGTTGCATAAAGGAAAATATGCAAAACTAAGAATACTACCATCATCACCTAATACCGGAATTTCATTTAAAAGAGTAGATTTAACCAAAAACAATACTGTAGTAGCAAATTTTTGCAATGTCAGTGATGCAACTTTATGTACTACTTTATCAAATGAAGCTGGAGTTAACGTTTCTACTGTGGAACATTTAATGGCAGCATTGTATGGAATGGGAGTAGATAATGCTTTAATTGAAATTGATCAAGATGAAATACCAATCATGGATGGTTCTTCAAAAAAATTTGTTCAAGAGATAAAAAATGTTGGTCTAAAAAATTTAGATACCCCAATTAAAATAATAAAAATTTTAAGTAAAGTAGAAATTTTTGATAGTAAAAAATATATATCAATTGAACCAACTACAACAACTTTAGAAATAGATTTTGAAATTAAATTTAATAATGAATTGATTGGTAATCAAAGAAACCTAGTAAATGTATACGAAAATGATCTTACTGATATTTACAATTCTAGAACTTTCTGTCTTTACGAAGATGTAGAAAAATTGAAGTGTATGAATTTAGCAAAAGGGGGTTCTTTAGAAAATGCTATTGTGGTAAAAGGTGGCAATATTTTAAATAAAGAAAAACTAAGAAATAAAAAAGAATTTGTTAATCATAAAATTTTGGATTGTATCGGGGATTTATTTTTATCAGGTCATAAAATTCTAGGAAAGGTAACTTGTTCTCAAGGAGGACATAAATTAACTAATGAATTACTCAGAAAAGTTTTTATGAACAATAAAAATTTCTCAATATTTGAGTTAAAAGAAAAAATAGTTCCTAACTCTTTTATAAACAAAAAAGCACTTAAATCTATAGCTTAAATTAATTTTAGTTTTGTAATTAATCTGCTAAATATTATTAATGCAAAATATTTTAATTAAACTACTAACTGTTTTTTTAATTTTTATTATAAGTTCATGTAGTTCTAAAAATGAAAAAATATCGATACTTGACGAAGAAAATCTAGAATTACAGATGATTGATGCTTATAAAGAAGCGTACGAAGAACTTGAAACTGGTGATGTAATTTATGCTGCAAAAAAATTTAATGAAGCAGAACTACTATATCCCCAGTCAGAATGGGCTCCAAAATCAGTTTTACTGGCTGCTTATTCTTATTATTCACAAAATTATTATGACGAAGCACTATCAGAATTAAATCGTTTTTTTAAAAAGTATCCAAAACACAAGAATATAGACTATGCACATTTTTTATACGCCATGTGTTATTACGAAAATATTATTGACGAAAAAAAAGATTTAGAACCTTTATTAATTTCAAAAAAAAGATTTGAATTAGTTATTCAAAATTTTCCTGATACAGATTTTGCTCAAGATGCTAAATTTAAAATTAACTTAATTAATGATGTTTTAGCTTCAAAAGAGATGTATCTAGGTAAATATTATCTCAAGAAGAAAAAATGGGTAGCAGCAATTAATAGATTTAAAAATATCTTAGAATTTTATGGAACAACAATTTATGTTGAGGAGGCTCTTCATCGACTTGTAGAAACTAATTATAAAATAGGATTATCAGTGGAAGCTGAAAAATATGCAAATTTACTTGGATATAATTATCAATCAAGTCAATGGTATGAACAATCATACAAAATATTTAACAAAGAGTATCAAACATCATTGCAAACTAAAAAAAATAAAAGTTCTGTTTTTAGTAAATTTAAAAAATTGTTTAAATGATTAAAAAGGATAATATCAAAATAAGAAAAACTTATTTAGAAAAAATTAAAATACTTAAAAAATACAATCAATCATATTATAATAAAAGTAATCCAATTGTAGAGGATGCCATTTATGATAGTCTTAAAAATGAAATACTTGACCTTGAAAAAAAATATCTATTTCTAGGTAGTAAAGACTCACCTTCTACTAATGTTGGTTTTAAACCATCCAAAAATTTTAAAAAAATTAAACATAAGAAACCTATGTTGTCTTTAAATAATGCTTTTGATAGAGAAGATTTAGTAAATTTTGAAAAAAAAATTTTAAATTTTCTAAGTTTTAGTAAAAACAAGAATATAGAGTACAGTGCTGAACCAAAAATAGATGGAATCTCAGCTTCCTTATTTTATAAAAATGGAAAATTTATAGAAGGTCTTTCTAGGGGAGATGGAGTGGAAGGTGAGGATATTACTGCAAATTTAAGGACTATTAATGATATACCGAAAGTTCTGAAAGGTAAAAATATACCATCAGAAATTGATATTAGGGGAGAAGTTTTTATAAAAAATTCAGATTTTAAAAAATTAAGTGAAAAGTTTGCAAATCCGAGAAACGCTGCATCTGGCTCTTTGAGACAGAAGGACCCGTTAAAAACAAAACAAATACCATTAAACTTTATCGCATATACATTTGGGTTTACGAAAAATTTAAGTATTTCAAATCAGTTTGAATTTTTAAAAAATTTAAAAAGTTGGGGTTTTAAAGTAAATAAATTTAATAGACTTATAAGAGGCATTGATAACTTAATGCAAAATCATTTGAAACTTCAAGAATTCAGAAAAGAGATTGATTTTGATATTGATGGGATTGTTTATAAAATAAATGATTTTAATCTACAAAAAAGATTAGGTTTTGTAGCTAATGCACCCAGATGGGCTATAGCTCATAAGTTTTCATCAA
>MDSV01061341.1_pt1 | contig 12701 bp, 12 predicted proteins | sample 810851 | NCBI WGS metagenome assembly MDSV01 (sample SAMN05326640, study PRJNA326480) | marine metagenome | isolation source: seawater | place: Atlantic Ocean: North East | collected 2012
CTACTGTGTAATCTATATCCATATCGAATCAAATTGATTATGAAGATAGTGTTTGGTATTTACAAGTCATATTTTCATGGATCATTTTAAAATATTTGTAAATTTAACAAGATTAAATAAACCGATTGGTTATATGTTGTTGTTTTGGCCTTGTTCTTGGGGTTTGGCATATGCTTACAAAATTGCCAATGAATTAAATATTTTTTTATATTATTTGTTTTTATTTTTTTTAGGATCAATTTTAATGAGAAGTGCTGGTTGTATAGTGAATGACATTGTTGATCAAGATTTAGACAAAAAAGTTAAAAGAACAAAAAATAGACCTTTAGCTAGTGGTAGTATTTCTAACGCTCGAGCAATTATTTACTCAGCAATTTTATGTTTCATATCATTTTTTATTTTGATTCAATTTAACTTTAAAACAATATTATTGGGTCTGTCTTCAATGATACTTGCTTTTGCTTACCCTTTCATGAAAAGATTTACATATTGGCCTCAATTGTTTTTAGGGTTAACATTTAATTGGGGAATGATAATGGGTTATACAGCTATTTTAGATCAAATATCTACAGAGATTATCATACTTTACGTATCAGCCATATTTTGGACATTGGGTTATGACACAATTTATGGAATTCAAGACGTGGCTGACGATGAAATTATTGGAGTTAAATCTACAGCTATTAAATTTAAAAAAAATATTAAATTATTTGTAAGTATATGTTATTTAATTTCTTCACTGTTAATTATCATTACATTTGCTAATAGTATAAAAATAAATTTATCAACTTTATTTATAATTATGTTTATATTAAGTCTCATTTATCAATTAAAAATATTTAATAAAGATGACCCAAATACTTGTCTCAAAGCATTTAAAATTAATAATTTTTCAGGTATTTTACTATTTATTTCAATTTTAATATCTTAAATTATGGAACTCCAAGAACTTAAGCTCATCTTAATTAGAATTTATAAAGAGTACGTTAAAAACCATTTTAGAAGAATTGTTTATTCATTTTTTCTCTCAATTATAGTTGCTGGAAGTACATCCGCCACTGCATGGTTACTTGATCCAGCAGTGAAAAAAATATTTATAGATCAAGATAAAACTTTGGCATGGTTAATACCTATAATGATTGTAATTGCATTTTCTTCAAAAGGTATTTCTTTATACTTTGCTAGACTGCATATCATAAGAGTAGGGGCAGAAATTGCTGGAGAACTTCAAAAAAAAATCTCTGACAACATTCTAATATCTGATATCCAAACTTTAGATAATAGACATTCTGGAAAATATATTTCAAATGTAATGTTTGATACTGGACAAGTCAAAACTCTAGTGAGCACTGGGGTACTTAATTTGTTAAAAGATACTTTTACCTTGATTGCTTTGGTTGGGCTTATGTTTTATCAAAACTGGAAGTTAGCTTTATTTGCAATCCTAATGATGCCTTTAGCAGCATTATTTGCAAAAAGTTTAGGAAAAAGAACTGGTAAAGCGGTTTCTCAAGCTGGAGAGCTTTCTGGAAAGTTAACATCTTTTTTATCTGAGATCTTTAAAGGATCCAAAATGATTAGGATATATCAAAAGGAAAAACAGGAGTACAAAAATGCAGGAAAGTTAATTGACGAGATTGTTGAAAAAAATATTCAAATCGGAAGAATAATGATAAGTGCTGCTCCCATTATGGAAATTCTTACAGGACTTATGATTGCAGGTTTTATCTTTTTCTCAGGTAGATTGATTACTTCTGGAGAACTTGAAGTAAACCAATTTTTTTCTTTTCTTGCTGCAATGATGTTGGCTTACCAGCCTATCAGATCTTTGGCCACAATTAACATGGCAGCATATCAGGGTGCTGCAGCATTTAAAAGAATTGCATCAATTATAGACAAATCAATTGAAATAAAAGACGACCAAAATTTAAGTGTGTTAGAAGTGCAAAATTGTAATATAAATTTTGATAATGTTGGATTTAAATACGCATCTACTGATGCAAAGGCTATTAAAAATATAAATTTAGAAATAAAAGGTGGTTCAATGACGGCTTTTGTGGGTCACAGCGGAGCTGGAAAAAGTACCATAATAAGTTTAATTCCTAGGTTTTACGACCCTCAACAAGGTTCTATTAAAATAGACAATCAAGATATAACTAAAGTATCTTTAAGTTCATTAAGAAAGAATATTTCTCTAGTAAGCCAGGATGTTATTTTGTTTGATGACACTATTAAAAATAATATTGCATATGCTAAATCTGACGCGACCATTGAAGAAATAGCTGAGGCATGTAAATTTGCAGCAGCAAATGAGTTTATTGAAAAATTACCTGCAAATTATAACACTATCATAGGTGAGGATGGTATTAAGCTTTCTGGGGGGCAAAAACAAAGGCTATCTATTGCCAGAGCAATTTTGAAAAAATCTCCAATCATATTATTAGATGAAGCTACTTCATCTTTAGACGCTGACTCAGAGGAAATAGTTCAAAATGCAATAATAAACTTAACCAAAAATAAAACTACTTTAGTAATAGCTCACAGATTATCAACTATACATAAAGCAGATAAAATTTTCGTTTTAAAACAAGGGGAGATAATTGATACCGGTAACCATGATCAACTAATTAAAAATTGTCATGAGTATAAATCATTATATGAAAAACAATTAAAGTAACAGATGATAATTATATATAGAATTTTAACAAATTTTATTTACCCTTTTTTAATTCTAATTATTTATTTTAGAAAAATACTCAACAAAGAAGATAGATTTAGATATAAAGAAAAAATTTTATCAAATTTTTTTAATTGTAAAAGAAATTTAAACAAAAAACTTATTTGGTTTCATGCAGCAAGCATTGGTGAAGTGCAAAGTATTTTTCCAATAATTGATGAATTAAAAAAAAAAGATAAAAATTTAGAATTTCTCATTACAACTGTAACAGTCAGCTCGGGAAATTTAGTACAAAGGAAGATAAATTTAACAAATAATATTATTCATAGATATTTTCCTATGGATATAAACTTTTTAATTAAAAAATTTTTAACTAAATGGAAACCAAGCCTTGTATTATTTGTGGACTCAGAAGTATGGCCCAACCTTATATTTGAAATTAAAAAAAGAAATATTCCAATGTTGCTAGTTAATGGTCGAATTACAAAAAAGACATTTAAGAAATGGATGTTAGTTTCTAAATTTTCAAAAAAAATATTTGAGAAATTTGATTTTTGTTTAGCTTCTAGCAACGAGTCAGAAAAAAACCTTCAAAAACTTGGTGTCAAAAATCTAAGGTACATAGGCAATATTAAATTTTCAGTAAAAATGGAAAAAAATATTTTGTTGAATAAAAATTTTGAGTTTCTTGAAAATAAAAAGTTTTGGTGCGCTGCAAGCACTCATAAGGGAGAAGAAGAAATATGTTTAAAAACACATAATCAAATTAAAAAAAAATATAAAGAAATAGTTACTGTAATTGTTCCAAGACATATTAATAGATCAAAAGAAATTCATCACTTATGTAATAGATATTTTCTTTCCTCTCAAATTTTAAGTGGCAATGATAAAATTGAAAAAAATAAAGAGATAATAATAATTAATTCTTTCGGGGCTCTTCTTGAACTTTATAAACTTTCAAAATGTGTTTTTATTGGAAAATCTATTTTAAAAGAGTTGGAAAATGTTGGTGGGCAAAACCCAATTGAAGCAGCAAAACTTGGCTGCAAAATATACCACGGTCCATATAACTATAATTTTAAGGAAGTTTATGAACTTCTTGGTTCTCTTAAAATATCAGAAGAAATAAACAACGAAAAGGATCTTGCAAACAAAATAATAAATGATTTTGACACTATTCAAAAAGGACATAATTTAACAATAAAAAATATTGATGATATGGGTAAAAAAATATTAGATAAGAGTATTGCGGAGATTGAAAAATTTATAATTAAATGAAGTATTTTAAACCCAAATTTTGGGATTATAAAAATAAAAGCCTTTCAATTATATTAAGACCAATTTCTTATTTATTTTATTGCTTAACAATTTTAAGGAAAAATCTTACTAGCCCAAATGAATTCAAAATACCCATTATCTGCGTTGGAAATATTTATCTGGGTGGAACAGGTAAAACTCCGGTTTGTATTGAAATAGCTAATGAATTAAAAAATAGAGGAAAAAATCCAGTAATAGTTAAAAAATACTATAAAACACATGAAGATGAACATAAACTTATCAAAAATAAATTAGGCTCGTTAATTATTAACAAAAATAGAACTATAGCTATTAGATCAGCGGAAAAAAAGGATTTTAATATAGTTATTTTAGATGATGGTTTTCAGGATCACAAAATAAAAAAAGATTTAAGTATTATTTGTTTTAATTCTAAACAATTAATCGGTAATGGTTTACTGCTTCCAGTAGGGCCGTTAAGAGAAAGTTTAAGTTCTATAAAAAGATCAAAAATAATTATTATAAATGGAAAAAAAAATAAAGAATTTGAAGACAATATTTTTAAAATCTCAAAAAATATTCAAATTTATTATTCAGAATATTTACTTAAAGATATAAGTAAATTTAAAGATAAAAATATTTTTGCATTTGCAGGAATAGGTAATCCATCAAATTTTTTTGATTTATTAACAAAATATAACCTCAATGTTTGTAAAACACGTTCATTTCCAGATCATTATAAATTTAAAAAAAAAGAAGTAGATGACATGGTGAAAGAAGCAGATGAAAAAGACTTACAACTTGTAACTACTGAAAAAGATTTTTATAGAATAAAAGATTTTGGTTACAACAAAATTGAATATTTAGAGATAAATCTTGTAATAGAAAAAAAAAATAAATTAATAGATAACATTATCTCAAATATATGATTAAAATTATTAAATATTTTTTTGAAGCTTTAATAATATATATATTTTTTATTATAATAAAAGTTGTAGGACTTTCAATAAGTAGGAAACTTTTTTCTATAATTTTTCAAAAAATTGGACCAGTTATTAAGTCAAATAAAATTATAAATAAAAATTTACATTTTTTTTCTTCTCAATTAACTGAAAAAAGAAAAATAGAAATTATAGAAAACATGTGGTCAAATTATGGAAAAACATTTGTAGAATATATGTTTCTTAAAAAGTTTCAAAAAGATAATTTACATATTGAGGTGGAAAATAAAGAAATTTTAAAAATAATTTCAGTTAAAAAAAGACCAGTCATATTTATATCAGGTCATTTTGCAAACTTTGAACTTATGTCAATGGAAATAACTAAAAATCAAGTAGATTTAGCGACAATTTATAGACCATTAAATAATTTTTTTCTTAATCCATTTATGGAATATTTAAGAAAAAAATATGTTTGTAATTTTCAAATTAAGAAAGGTTTGCTTGGAGTAAAAGAAAGTATTAATTTCATAAAAAAAGGGCATAGTATAGCTTTGATGGTTGATCAAAGATTAGGTGAGGGTGATAGAGTGGATTTTTTTAAAAAAAAAGCCCATACAACATCACTGCCAGCGCAATTATCGCTAAAATATAATTTAGATATTGTACCTGTTTATATTAAGAGAAATCTGAATGATACTTTTAAGATCAAAATTTGCAATCCAATTGATACGTCAAAATACAAAGGCAAATTTGAGCTTACACTTGCAATTAACAAGATTATAGAGGACATGATATCTAAAAATCCAGATCAATGGATTTGGACTCACGATAGATGGAAATAATCTTATTTTTTGTTGTTTATTTTTTTAAATCTTTCATTGGCTTCTATTGGCGAATAATAAGCTTCTTGTAATTCTACATTCCAATATTGTAGTTGATTTAAAGGTATTTCTTTTCCAGAAACTGCACAAATTACAAAGTCCCCCACCTCTTCAATATCAAATGAGTTATTTTTATAAACAAGTTTAGCTTTTTTTTTATTCATCTATAAATTATATATAATATATTTTTTCATATGAATATTGCTTTAATAGGAAGTGGCGGAAGAGAACATGCATTATGCAAGAAAATGTATGAGTCTAAACTTTCTAAAAACATTATTTGTATCCCTGGTAATGCAGGAACAGCACAAATTGCAACGAATATAAATGTAAATTTTCTTGATTTTACAAAGTTACTAGAAACGCTTAAGCTTTACAAAATAAAGTTAGTTGTAATAGGACCAGAAGAGCCTTTAGTAAAAGGTTTGGTTGATTTCTTAAAAAAACATAAAATTAAGGTTTTTGGTCCCAATAAATTTGCGGCTAAATTAGAGGGATCTAAAGCATTTATGAAGTCTATTTGTAAAAAAAATAAAATCCCTACAGCAAAGTTTAAAGTTTGTAAAAAAATTAAAGATGTGAATATTTTTATTAAAGGTGCAAATTACCCTGTAGTTTTAAAAGCAGATGGACTAGCTGCTGGAAAAGGTGTTTCGATCTGTCGAAACCGGAGAGAGGTTTTAAAAATATCAAAAGAAATTTTTAAAGGTAAATTTAAAACCTCAAAAAAACTAGTTTTGGAGGAATTTTTAGAGGGCGAAGAGGCAAGTTATTTTTTAATTGTAGACAGAAATAGTTATAAATTTTTTGGGTCAGCTCAAGACCATAAAAGAGTAGGAGAAAAAGATAGAGGTCCAAACACAGGGGGCATGGGCGCTTATTCTCCGGCTCTCATTATAAATAAAGAATTAGAAAAAAAAATTTTAAATAAAATAGTCATTCCTACTTTGCAAGAATTAAAAAACAGAAATAGGCCATATACTGGGTTTCTATACGTTGGTTTAATGATTAAGAATAATGAACCTTATCTTATAGAATACAACGTAAGAATGGGAGATCCTGAATGTCAAGTAATTTTGCCTAGATTAAATTCTGACATAATTAAAATTTTTAATTCAGTTGTTTCAAATAAGTTGGATAAAATAAATATTAAATGGAAAAAAGATAAATGTATGACAATAGTTTTGTGCGCTAAAGGCTATCCTGGAAAATATAAAAAAAATATGAGAATTCAAAATTTAGATAAAATTATTATCAATAAAAAATCATTTATTTTTCATGCAGGTACAAAATTTATTGGAAATATGTTATTTTCAAATGGAGGAAGAGTTTTAAATATAACATCAACTGGAAAAAAATTTAAAAGTATAAGAAGTTATATTTTGAAAATTATAAAAAGGATTAATTGGAAATATGGTTTTTTTAGAAAAGATATTGGTTGGAGAGTGATGTAATTAATAAATGAGGATTATAAGCGGCAGCCTTAAAGGAAAAAAAATTAATTTTTTAAAGTCGTCTATTACTAGACCTTTAAAAGACTCGGTTAAGGAAAATATTTTTAATATTATTTCCCACTCTAATATGTTTGACCTTGATCTCCAAAGATCAAATATTTTAGATCTTTATTCTGGTGTGGGCTCTTTTGGACTAGAATGTATATCAAGAGGAGCAAATAAAGTTGTTTTTGTAGAAAAAGATATAAATGCTTCGAAAGTTATATCTCAAAATTTATTAACCTTAAATATAATGAATAAAGCAATAATTGTTAAAGAAGAGATTACAAATTTTCTTAATAAAAAAAATTTAGGTAAATTTAATATTATTTTTTTAGATCCGCCTTATATTAGTACAGATTATTTAAATGATTTAATATTAATCAGGCAGAAGAAGATTTATCAAAAACAACATATTGTAATTATTCATAGAGATTGCAAGTCATCTGATGTATATGAAAAAACATTGGAAACAATACTAATCAGAAAATATGGGCGTTCTAAAATTATTTTCGGTAAATTCCTAAGATAACAAATTTTTGGTTTTAATTTTTACTTGTTCAACAGCTGGTTGATCAAACGGGTTTATATCAGATAACAGTCCAATTATCGCTATTTCTAACATAAAATAAGAGAAAAGCTCACCTAAAGTATTTTCATTTAAATCCTTAATTCTAAACTCTCTGAAAGGTATCTTTTTTTCTTTAAGAACTTTAATAAATGCATTTTTCTGAGCATCTTTAATTTGACTTAAATTTTTATTGTGAAAATAGTTGATTTTTTTATTTAAATTTTTAATTTTAATCTTATTTTTTTTATTTATTTCAGCACTGAATATATAAAAAATCTTATCTTTTGGTCCATCTAAATACAACTGTAAAAGACTATGATGATCCTTGGGTGCTTTTGATACTGTTGGTAAAAAACCTTTTCCTTTCTTACCAAGACTTTCACTTATTAATTGTTGCTTCCAATACATAAACTTATCCAACTCTGGTACGTAATTAAAAAAAATTAAGTTATTTAATTTTTTTTGTTTGAGAATACTCGATAACATTATTGTACTATCTCGAAGATAAATTGCATTTTTTATTTGTAAATTTCTAAATAAAATTTTTCTAAAATCTTTTATTTTTAAACCCATTAAATAAGCCGGAACCATTCCTGCCTCAGATAAAACGGAGTACCTCCCCCCTATATAGTTTTTATGTTCGATAAAGGTAAACCCTTTTTTTTTTGAAATTTGATACAAAGGATTATTAGATTTTTCAGTAATTACAATAATATTTTTAGGATTTTTTTTAATATTCTGAAGAGAAAAAAAATTTGATAATGTTTCGATGGTACTTCCAGATTTAGAAATAACAATAAAAAGTATTTTAGCTAAATTATGTTCAGACTTAAGTTGTATTAATTTACTTTCATCAATATTATCAAAAAAAACAAATTCTTTTTTAATTTTTTTTTTTAAAAAATGGTATATAGCTGCTGCTCCAAGTATAGAACCACCCATGCCAATAATAACAATTGTTTGATATTTTTTAAATTTATAAAGGTCATTTGTTTTAAAATTTAATTTAAAATCTTTACTAAATAAATGGAAGGTATTAAGTCGAGAATTTAGATTATCTGATATATTTTGAATTATACCTTTATATTTTTTATTTAACTTATTTTTTAAATATTTTTTTTGAATATAGTTTTTATAAATTATGTTTTTATTTTTCACTTACGTATTTGATTTATGATTGATTGTTCAACGCTAGATGATCCTTTTTTCACTTTATCTTTAGGTATTTTTAAAATTTGATTTATGTTTTTGTCTTGTATAACTTTAGATGACTCTTCAGTTCTGGGCTTAGGTAAATCTTTGTAATCTGGTGGTAAACTTAATGGCTCTCTTTTTCTTACTAAAAATTCATCCGTTGTTTGAGTTTTTTCATTTCTTAACACCTTTCCGGCATCTGAAAGAGAACCACAAGAGTGAAAAAAAATGGATGTAATAAGACAAAGTATTAATCTATTAAATTTTTTCATCTTTTTTTTTTAAATATATCTTTACTTAATAGCATTATAATACCAGTTGTAATAAATATATCTGCGATATTAAAGGTAAACCAGTGAAAACTTTTATAATGAATGTCGATAAAATCTGGAACTGCTAGATATACCGATCTGTCATAAAAATTACCCAATCCTCCTCCTAAAATTAATGAAAAAAAAAATTTATCTACTTCATGAGTTTTAATCATCAAATAAAATAAGAATAATATTATCAATCCGATTACTAAGGTTATAGCGTGATATATTAAACTTGAGTTCGAACTTAAAAGACCAAAACCAATACCAGTATTCCATATTAAATCAAAATTAACATAATCATTTATATAAAATCTATCTTGGTCTAAATGTTCATTAATTATTTTTATTTTCGAAATTCTATCAAAACTAAATATTAACACTATCAAAAAGTAACTAATTAAATTTTTTTTTTGAATTAAAAAAGAAAGATCAACTTTTTTAAAAATTTTATAATCTATCATCTATAAATTTTCATTTACTGCTGTTTCGCATCTAATACATTTTTTATCTAAAATTTTCCAGCATCTGCCACATTTAGTTCCTTTAGATTTATTCACTTCTATTTTTAATTCTTCGTTTTTTTTACTTTTAAATTTTGTTGCTTTTGAGGTAATAAAATATTCCTCTAAATCCAAGCCTTCTAATAAATCAAATTTATTGCTATCAGCTGTTATTTTAAGTTCAGCCTCTAAGCTTGAACCTATCTCTTTATTTGATCTTTTCTTTTCTATAGCTATGTTGGCTTCTTGCTTAATTTTAAATAATTTTTTCCATTTTTCACTAAGCTGAGTATTTCTCCAATTTCTTGGTATTTCAACAAAAGAATGTTCGTGTATGCTCTCTTCGCTTTTATTAATAAGACTATATATTTCTTCAGTAGTAAAAACCAAAATGGGTGCAAACCACTTTAACAAACTTTCTAATATTATATTTAAAACTATTGTGCAATCCTTTCTTTTTTTTGAATTTAAACTATCGCAATATAAAGTATCTTTTCTAATATCAAAATAAAATGATGATAAATCTAAAGTACAAAAATTAAATATTTCTTTATACAATTTATGAAAATTATAATTTTTTAAACTTTCTTTTACTGACCTATCGATTTCAAAAAGCTTATGTAAAATATATTGCTCTAACTCATTAAATTTTTTATAATTTATTTTGTCGAATTCTTGTTTTTTATAATTGTCTTTAAGATTTCCTAAAATAAATCTGAAAGTATTTCTTATTTTTCTATAAGACTCTGCATGTTGTATTAATATACTTTTATCTATTCTTAAATCTTCAGCGTAATCCGAAGAAGCAACCCATACTCTCAATATATCTGCTCCATAATTTTTTAAGATATCTTCTGGTGAAATTACGTTACCCATTGATTTTGACATTTTTAAACCTTTTCCGTCCACAACAAATCCATGAGATAAGATGCTTTTAAAAGGTGCTTTGCCTCTTGTTCCACATGATTCTAATAGTGAAGAATGAAACCAACCTCTGTGTTGATCGGATCCTTCGAGATACATATCTGCTGGCCATTTTAGATCATCTCTTTTTTCTAGAACAAAACTATGAGTTGAACCGCTATCAAACCAAACTTCAACAATGTCGTTTAACTTTTCATAATCATTTGGATTATAATCATCGCCTAAAAATAATTTTGGATTGTCAATAAACCAACAATCTGAGCCTTGTTTTTCATAGATCGAAGCTATTCTATCAATGATTTTTTGATCCCTTAATGGCTCTTTAGTTTTTTTGTTTATAAAAATTGGTAAAGGCACTCCCCAAACTCTTTGTCTTGAAACACACCAATCTGGCCTACCTTCTATCATCGATAGTAATCTCTCTTTTCCTTTGTTGGGGTAAAAAACAGTTTCATTAACTGCTTTAATTGCTTTATTTCTTAAATCATTTTTTTGCATAGATATAAACCACTGGGGAGTAGCTCTATAAATTAGTGGTGCTTTTGATCTCCAAGAATGAGGATAGCTATGACTTAATTTCCCGTCTTTTAGCAATCTATTTAATTCCTTTAATTTTTCTATTATAATTTTGTCTGCTTTAAAAATATGTGTATTAGCAAAATACGGTATTTCTTTTGTGTATAAGCCTGCATTATCTACTGTATAGAGAGAAGGTATATTGTTTTTTAAACATAAGTTAAAGTCATCCGGGCCATGGCTAGGAGCGCAATGAACAATTCCTGTTCCTTGTTCTAAGTTAACAAATTGTGCTTCTAAAAGAGGCACATCATAATCAAAATCGATTTCAAGAAACGGGTGTGAACAAATAGTTCCCTTTAAATCTGAACCTTTAAAAGTTTCTAAAATCTTATATTCGTTTATTTCACAATCTTTAGTAATTGACTCAATTAAATTTTTTGCAACAACTATTTTTTTATCTTTAAAATTTTTTAATTCATTTATTTCAATAACTGAATATTCAATATTATTATTAAATGCCAAAGCTTTATTGGCTGGAATTGTCCAAGGTGTTGTGGTCCATATGACAATACTCGTATCTTTTAAAAATCTTTGTTTAGTTTCCTTAACTTTAAAAGGCACATAAATCGTACTTGAAGTATGGTTCATATACTCTACTTCTGCATCTGCTAAAGCTGTTTTTTCAATTGTAGACCACAAAACTGGTTTAAATCCTTGGTATAAACTTCCGTCTAGAAGAAATTTACCTAGCTCTCTAACTATTTGAGCCTCGGCTTCATTACTCATTGTAGAATAATAATTCTCAAAATCTCCCACAACTCCTAATCTCTTAAATTCTTTGATGTGAATTTGAATCCAATTTTTGGCAAATTCTCTACATTCTTCTCTAAAATCTTTAATCGGAACATCATCTTTATTTTTTTTCTTTTTTTTATATTGTTCCTCTATTTTCCATTCTATTGGAAGTCCATGGCAGTCCCACCCTGGTACATATACCGAGTCTTTGCCATCCATTTGATGAAAACGTGTAATCATATCTTTTAGTATTTTGTTAAGTGCAGTTCCCATATGTATATGTCCATTAGCGTAAGGTGGGCCATCATGTAAAATAAATTTTTCTTTACCTTTTGATTTTTTTCTAAGTTTATTAAAAATATTATTTTTTTCCCATTTTGCTAAAATTTGAGGTTCTTTAGTTGGCAAACTAGCTTTCATTGAAAAAGCTGTTTTTGGAAGTTGTAAAGTATCTTTAGACATTTTTTATCTAGCTTGAGTTATATCAATTTTTATTTGTTTTTTTAAATGTTCTAGATTTGCAAATTTCTTCTCCGGTCTTATAAATTTTTTAAAACTTATACTTATCTCTTTATTATATAAATTTTTATTAATTCCAAATATATTAGTTTCTA
>MDSV01163291.1_pt1 | contig 12701 bp, 11 predicted proteins | sample 810851 | NCBI WGS metagenome assembly MDSV01 (sample SAMN05326640, study PRJNA326480) | marine metagenome | isolation source: seawater | place: Atlantic Ocean: North East | collected 2012
GATGAATGATGCGCATATATACTGTTCAGAAGAGCAGTTTAAAGAAGAATTTTTAGCTGTTTGTAAAATGTATTTAAAATATTTTGAAATATTTGGAATAGAAAAATATGAAATGCGTTTAAGCTTGCATGACAAAGATAAGCTTGGTGAAAAATATGTAGACGAACCTGAATTGTGGGTTAAAACAGAAAATCTAGTTAGAGAATCATTACAAGATGGAGGTTTAAATTTTGTTGAAATTCCAGGAGAAGCAGCTTTTTATGGTCCTAAAATTGATGTTCAAGTATGGAGTGCCATTGGTAGAGAGTTTACACTTGCTACGAATCAAGTTGATTTCGCAATACCTTCAAAATTTAATTTGACCTATATTGATAAAAATAATAAATCTCAAACACCATTATGTATCCATAGAGCTCCACTTGGTACACATGAAAGATTTATTGGGTTTTTAATTGAGCATTTTGCAGGTAATTTCCCATTATGGTTAACACCTGTCCAAATGATTGTTATACCTATCTCTGATAAATTTAATGATTATGCAACAAATGTATATAATAAAATTAAAGATAATAATATCAGAATTAAAATAGATACACGAAGTGAAAAAATGGGTGCAAAAATTAGAGATGCAGAATTAAATAAAATTCCAATTATGGTTATAATTGGTGAAAATGAAGTTAATGATAATACTATTTCTATAAGAAGAAAATTTAAAGGAAATTTAGGTTCAATATCTGTTGAAGAATTTATTAAAAAAACTCAAATAGAAATTAATTCTAGAAGTTTATCTTAGTTTATATTGAAATATATCAATAAAATTGCAGTCTTTATTTTTACTACCCTTATAAGTTTATACCAATTTTTATTATCACCCTTTTTAGGTAAAAATTGTAGATTTAATCCAACATGTTCTGAGTATTCTAAGGAAGCATTATTTAAATATGGAGTTTTAAAGGGCTCTTATTTATCAATTATAAGGTTATTAAAGTGCCACCCTTTTTCTAAAGTAGATCATTTTGATCCATTGAAATAATTATTCTTATTTAATATTTTCATAGTATTGACTAACTTTATATTAACATAATCAGGAGTTCTTTAAATGAAATATTTAATTTTTATTTTAAGTTTAAATTTAATTTTATCAAGTACAGAGATTATAAAATTTGATAGTGCTAATCCATTTTCATTAAAAGATATAATTACTAATCTTGATAATCAAGAAATTCAAAAAGTACAGGGTGTTTTAAAATTTCCAGAAAATAGAAATAGTCAAAAATTCCCATTAGTAATTGGTGTTGCTGGTAGTGCAGGTTGGGGTGAACATCACTTTGAATATTTACAAATGTATAGAGATATGGGAATTGCGACATTGCAATTACAAAGTTTTATGAGTCGTAATGAGACCTCAACAGTTGGTACACAAAATACTGTAACAACTCCCATGATTATTTTGGATAGTTATCGAGCTCTTGAAAAATTAAGTACTCATCCAATGATCGATATAGATAATGTAGCTATAACTGGATGGAGTTTAGGAGGAGGAGTCACATTGTTTTCTGCATGGAAACCGCTAATGGATGCAATCAATTCTGATTATAAATTTGCTGCTCATTTATCTTATTATCCACCATGTTTTGCAGAACCTGGTATTTTGGAATTTTCTAATTCTCCAATACATATTTTGATGGGTGAATTAGATGAATGGGTTCCTGCAGCAGCATGTGTAGATTTGATTTCGTTGATGAAGGACAATGGGGTAGATGCAAATATTACTATTTATGAAGATGCTCATCACTCTTTTGATAGAGAGCATGATTTAATCATTGCTGAAAACGGGTATAAATTTACAGATTGTCGTTTTAAGTTAAGTGATGAAGGAGCTGTGTTAATGAATTTTCTAGATATTCCCATGACAAATTCATTTCTCCAAAAAATAGGTTTTGCAATGTGCGCTGGTAGAAATCCTTTATTTGGGGGTCATCCTGACTCAAGAAAAAAATCATTTCAATTTTCTCGAGAATTCATGGCAAAACACCTGTTTGATTAAGTAAATTATAAATATGAAAATATCATATTATATTATACTTAGCATGGCTTTGATTATATCATCCTGTAGTGAGCAAGGACGAATTCCTATATATGGTTGTACTGATCCAAACGCTACAAATTTTGATCCAGATTCAGATATTGATGATTTCAGTTGTGAGTGTTATGATTTTAATTCTTCAACAGTTGTTGACTGCTACACAAGTGAAAACATTTATTCTTTTAATAATATTTATCAAATTTTTGATGACAGTGGATGTTTCGGCTGTCATATGGATGATCCATCTAATGGGCTAGATTTATCAACTTATGAAGGTGCATTTGATGGTGGCATTTTAGATCTTTCAAATCCCTCAGAATCAGTTATTTTTACAACTTTTGATTCTGGTGGTTTAATGAACTCTTACTATGGGACTGATTATAGCTTATCAAATGAAGAACTTATTTTAGAATGGATATTACAAGGTGCTCCAGAATGAAATTTATTATAATAATTTTTTTAATAAACTTTTTATTTTCATTGCCAAGATTCACTGTTGAAGAGGGAATAAGTTGTATGAGTTGTCATGTTAATCCTACAGGTGGTGGAATGCGAAACGATTATGGTACTAATATTTATAACTTAGATGAACTTACCATTAGGAAATGGATTTCTGATAGTGATGAAGATTGGGATGGCTATATAAGTGATCAAATTCAAATTGGTGGTGAGTTTAGAATCCAATCATTTGATGGAAATGTAGGTAGTGGAACATTTCCAATGCAGGCAGAGATTTACACAAAAGTTGATATTAATAAAAATACAGATTTTTATTTAGAATATAGTATGGGTGGTAGCAACTTATATGAATATTTTCTTCTATTTGATAAAATACCTAATAATAGCTGGCTTAAAATAGGACAATCATCTCCAAGCTATGGATTAATGATTGATGACCACACATCATTTATAAAATCAGGAAATAGAAATCCACTGTATAGTGATTTCCCAGAATTAGATAGAGGACTTAGAGACCTTTTTAATCCAATGGACAAAAAGCCATTATTAATTGAAGGAGGTACAAAGTTTTTTAATAACTTTTATATTACATATAGTTTATTTCAGCCATTGACTTATGGTTATCAGAATGATTTAAGTAGTTATTCTTGGACAGTCAATTATATGAAATCTTTTGGTGAAATATCTACTATGTCTGGTATGAGCCTTTTAACTGATGCGGATATTACCTTAAATAGTTTTTTTGGAGGAGTTTCATTTAAAAAATTAACTTTAACCTTTGAAGCGGATTATGCTAAGAATCTATTTGAATTAGATTCTAATTATTCTGAAAAGAGTTTTGCATCTTATGCTCAAGTTGTTTTCAAGCCTATTCAAGGTTTACATTTAATTGCAAAATATGATTATTTTGATCCTGTATATGATTTAAATACAGGCTCAATTTCAAGATATTCTTATGGTTTTGAAATTTATCCATTAAATATGCTTGAGATAAAATTGCAAATTAGAGATTATGAGGTTGATAATTTAGACTTGGAATTTAATAATGAATATTTAATGCAGGTACACACATGGTTTTAATTAGTATAATTTTATTGATTTCATTTATTACTGCGAGTCCATTTGAGAATGTTACAGTTTTAGATATAGAATCAAGATCAGAAATGAAAAAATATATGAAATCTATATCAAAAGATTTAGGTGTTAAGTGTAGTTACTGCCATGATATGGATGATAAATCATTAGATAATCCTATCAAAGACATCAGTCGAGAAATGATTATTTTAACTAGACAAATTAATACTTATTTAAATGAAATTAATAAAAATGAAGAAAATAAATCAGTTGTTACAGTCACTTGTTGGACATGCCATAAAGGGAATCCGCACGTTGAAGAAGAAAGGCCTAAGAAATAGTTATGTTATATGATAAAGAAGTCTACCATTTTTTATTTCTTCATTTTCCAATAGGATTATTTATAACTGGATTTATTTTTAATATTTTTTATGTATCAGATTATTTAAATGATAAAAATGATAGATTAAAAGAATATATACATTGGACTATGGGTATGGGTATTGTTTGGTCTATGATATCAATTACTACAGGATTTATTACAGCATTAGAACTTGAATATATGAATTCTATATTTGATATTTTTGATAAACCTCATGCTTATATTATGATTGTATCAACTATTATATTCATTATACTTTTTAATATCAAAAATATTGATAAGAGAATATTTATTATATTTCATTTATTTTCAATCTTATTAATGATTTATGGAACACATTTAGGAGCCAAATGGGCAGATCGTATTTAATTTTTTATATATTAATATTATTTATCTCGTGTAAAAGTGATAATAATCCAAGGACTTATAGACTTTCAAAAGATCCGGTAGAAAATACAGTAATTGATAAACAGCCTATTAAACAAAAAAATGATTTTACTTGGGATGTTCCAAATAATTGGATTGTTAAGGAAAACGATTCATTTAGTTTAGCAAGTTATCAAATTCCCTTTAAAAGCTATTTAGCTGATTTATCTATTACTAAATTTACAGGAGATGCAGGAGGACCTGTTGCTAATGTTAATCGATGGCGAAGGCAACTTGGCTTAGAGCCTCATAGTATGCAGCAAATAAATAAAAGTTCAATGATAGGTTCATCATCATTAGGCAATTTTTCTTCCTACAAATTAATTAATGAAGAAACTGATCAGGCATTTTTATGCTCAATTCTTCCTTATGAAGGGAGTACAATTTTTATAAAATTAAAATCTAATATTGCTACTACTATTTCCTTAGAAAAAATATTTTTAGATTTTTGTTCATCATTTAGAGGTGAGAATTAATGAATTTTCAAGATTTTAGAAAAGTAATGATTTATAAAATAGGTGATCCCAAAGTATTTGTATGGTTAATTATTTGGTTGATGATATTAGTTTTTTTTGGAACAATTGCTCAAAAAGATCAAGGTTTATATTTAGTCCAGCTTGATTATTTTTCTAGTTGGTTTAAATGGTTTGGACCAATTCCAACTCCTAGTGCAAAACTAACAATGTTGGCAATGTTCATAAATTTATCAGGATTTTTTTTCAGACCTAATATTTTCAAGTTGCAGAAAATTGGGGTTACTATTACACACATGGGAATTATGCTTATGCTTATTGGTTCTGGATTAACTTCACTTTTTAGTGTCGAAGGAACTATGATAATTGATGAGGGTAAAAAATCAAATTTTTTTGAAAACTACTATGTTAAAGAATTTGTGATTATTAATAAAGAAAATTCAGAATTCAATGACTATATTATTTTTGATGAACATTTATTATATAAAAATTCTTTCTTAGAAGCATCTCAATTACCATTCACTATAGAAGTTTTAGATTATTATGTGAATTGTAACCCTGTTCAAAAGCAGGATGTGAAAATTCATAATAATTTTTATAAGGGGATGGCTAGAAATTTTTATTTACAAGAAATTCCATCGGAAAAGGAATATGAAAAAAACAGACCTGGCATTATTTATGAAATAATTGGTTCTGGAGATATAAATACGGATGGTATATATATATTATTTATGGGGCAGCCTGTACCTCAAACTATTAATTTTAAAGATACAGAATTTGAATTTAAGCTTAGACCTTATAGGACATATTTGCCTTTTGAAATAGAGCTCGTAGATTTTGAAAAAGTGATGCATCCAGGAACAGATATTGCTAAAAGTTATAGTTCAGAAGTTAATTTAATAGAAGATGGTATATCTCGAAAGACTTTAATTGAAATGAATGCTCCTCTCAGACATTATGATTATACTTTTTATCAAGCATCATTTATTGAAGAGAATAATATCCAGACATCAGTTTTAGCTACAGTAAAAAATTATGGAAGAATGTTCCCATATATATCAACAATTATTATGTGTATAGGTATTTTATTTCATATGCTTGTAATGGTGTCAAAAAGGTTTAAAAATTAAATTTATAATGAAAAAAATAAAAAATATATTAATACTTATTTTTTGCCAATTATCATTTATTTTTCCTAATTGGTTATCCTCTAGTAGCGAGATCGCATATATTCCTATTCTTGAATCAGGAAGAGTTAAGCCAATGGATACTTTTGCCAGAAATCAATTATTACTTTTTTATGGAAAAGATTATATTGATAAAAAACATAGCTATAATGGCAAAAGAATTGAAGCTATAGATTGGTTAATTGATTTATTAATGAACCCCAGTGAAGGTTTAAGTCATAATGTATTTTATATTAGTAATTGGAGTAATTCACCAGAAGTCGAAATTAGCTTGGGCCTTGATGGTAGAGAATCTCATCGCTATAGTTTTTATGAAATAATAGAAGGATTTAGAGAAAATCAAGCTTTATTAGAAGGTTTAAAATCTAAGCCTCAAACATCTTATTCTAATGTTGAGCAGCAGATAGTTGATATTTATGCAAAAGTTGTTTTATTCGACGAAATTGCACATAGTTTTAAATGTATTACTCCAGAGATTAATATTGATAATGTTGAAGTACTTAATTCTCTTAATCTAAATGAACCTAGAAAGCTTAGTTATTCTTTTTTTATAAATAATATTTATTTGTTTAGTCCTTTAATGTCAGAATTATTAGAAATAGAATCAGATACTTGGAATGAAAAGCAGAAAGATTTAAATAGAATTGCAATGGAGCTACACAATCTAGGTCAATTTCAATATGCTAGAGCCTTAAAGTTAATACCATCAGCTAATGAAGAAGGTGAATGGTTATCATTATGGGAAATGATGGAGCTTGATCAGATTAGTGAGCAGCAAATGAAATTAGTTAATCATTTAGAGCAAATTGCTAATAAAAATCTTAATGAAGATAAAATTTTAGATAATTATTTTTCAATATTAGAAAATTTAAATATAGAAACTAATTATTCTGTAATTAATAGAGAAGTAGTTAATAACGAGTTAAACTTTTTTTCTAAAAGTTTAATTTTTTATATACTTGCTTTCATTTTTTTAGGTATTAGTTGGATGTATCGTCAAAACTTGTTTAGAAAAATTTCATTAATTTTTATATATATTGGATTTTTAATTCATATACTTGGTATAATAAATAGAATGATAATTATGTCAAGGCCTCCAGTTTCTACTCTATATGAATCTATCATTTTTGTAGGATTCGTTTTAGTTTTAATTTCTCTTATTTACGAGTTTATTCGTAAAGATTCTTTTGGCCTTTTTGTAGGAATATCTGGTGGAATTATGCTCCATTTTGTTGGTTTAAAATATGCTGCTGATGGAGATACTCTAGGAATGCTTGTAGCCGTTTTAAACTCTAATTTTTGGTTATCTATTCATGTAACAACAATTACATTTGGATATGGAGTTTCTTTAGTTTCAGGCTTGATGGGACATGTCTATCTGTTTAGGGCTAATTGGTTTGGATTAAAAGATAAACAACTTAAAAATATTTATAGTAACGTTTATGGACTAACTTTAATTGCTCTATTTTTTACTTTATTTGGAACTATTTTAGGTGGTATTTGGGCTGATCAATCTTGGGGAAGATTTTGGGGTTGGGATCCAAAAGAGAACGGTGCATTATTAATTGTAATGTGGCATTTGATGGTTCTTCATTTAAGAATTTCTGGTTTAGCTAAGCCTGTTGATTTTGCATTTTATGCATCTTTAGTTAATATTATTGTAGTCTTAGCTTGGTTTGGAGTCAATTTATTAAGTGTAGGACTTCATAGTTATGGATTTACAGATAATGTTGCATTAAATTTATTTATCTTTATAGCTATTGAATTGATTCTATGTATAGGCCTGTATTTAAGAGTTAAATTTTTTAAATAAAAAATGAAAAAAATTTCTCTCAGTAATGCTAAAGATATTTATTTTAGGGAATTAGAATACTTAAAAGATGGTATCTCAAATAGCAAAAACCCATATCATTTTTTATATTTATCAACTTTGAATAATGATTATCCTCAATCTAGAACAGTTGTACTTAGAGGTTTTAAAAATAAACCAAATAAAATTTTATTTAATGCAGATTTTAGAAGTCCTAAAGTTAAACAGCTAATTGAAAATTCTAATTGTTTAGCTTTATTTTATGATAATGATAGAAAGGTTCAATTAAGGTTTAATTGTAGGGCAATTATTAATCATAAAAATAGTTTGTCATATAAGGTTTGGTCTAAAACTCCACTACAAAGTAGAAAATGTTATATGGGTGATCTAGAGCCAAGTAAAGTGATTAATAATTGGGATCCAAACATTCCAATTGAATATTTAAAAAAAGATCCAGAACAAAAAAATAGTGAATTGGGTTATGAAAATTTTACGGTTATAGAGCTTATTGTAAATAATTTAGATCTTTTAGAACTTCATCACGATGGACATATTAGGTTTAATATTCATAATGATAAAATTACATTTTTAGCACCTTAGTCATTTACATAACATTACATATTTTTATATATTTTGCATAAAAAGATATAATATATTTAAATAGTAAGGATTTATTATGATTAGAAAAATTTGTATATATTTATTTTTTAGTATTTTGATTGCCTCAGATTTTATACCTGAAGAAGATAGTATTTTAAATTATACTCAAGTTTTTTTTAAGTGGCCTCAAATGGAAGACGTTGATTATTATGTTTTAGAGATAGTCGATTCTTTAAATGAAAGCTATCTTGTTCAATCTCAAAACAATTCAATAATAGTTCAAGATTTTATAGACTGGAATAATGAATATACTTGGAATGTTTGCGGGATTAATAACCTAGAAGAAACTTCTTTTTGTTATCAAACAATTATGCTTTCAATAAATTCACTGCCAGATTATTATCCAAATGGTAATCAATTACAACTCCTTAATGATGGAGTATATGATGGGATAACTTTATTAGATTTTGATGGGTTAGGTTTCTCTGTAGCGTTAGATCAAGCTAGTAATCCAATATGGTTTGCAGATAAAAATAATTTTAATCCATCAAAAATACTTGTAACACAGATTTTAGATTCTGGAAATTTTATAGGTTTTGGAGGAGGAAATGGATATGAGTTTGATATAAATAGTGAAATTTTATTTGAAACACCATCAGAATATGGTGTACACCATCATTTTATTAAATCTGACTCTAATTACTTTTTTCTTGATACAATTATTGAACAGCATCCTTGTCCTAATAATTGTCCTGATAATCTACCAAATTTGATTAATTGGCAGGGAGATCATTTTTTTGAAATTGATAGCGATGGAGAATTGATTTGGGAATGGAATACTTTTGATTATATTGACTTAGTAGATTATAATCCATTTTATTTAGATAGATTATCATTGAATTATCAAGATGGAGATGAAATGGATTGGACTCATTCTAATTCTATTTTTTATGATAATGGAAATATTTTTATTTCTGTTAGAAATTTATCTAGAATACTAAAAATAGATTATAATACTAAGGATTTAATATGGCATTTAGGTGATGAAGATTTTATGAATCAAATTTATTTTAACAATAATATAGAATTTTCTCAACAACATTCAGTTCAAGTTTTAGAAAACGGTAATATTTTATTTTTTGATAACCATACATTTTTAGAGCCAGAAATTTCTAGATGCATTGAATTTAATTATGATGAAATAGTAGACTCTCTAAATGTTGTTTGGGAATATATTTTACCTGATTCGTTATTTTCAGGTTCTAGAGGAGAATGTGATAGATTAGAGAATGGAAATACATTAATTAATGTAGGAAGAACTGGTAATCTTATTGAAGTTGATAGTACAAATCAAATTGTATGGCATTACAAAATGATGAATAATAATTCTCCTGTACCTTCATATAGAGCTGAGAGAATAAACAGTCTATATCCTTTAGCGTTTTCATTTGAGATGATGGATTTGAAAGGTAGTCACATAGAAAATTATTTTATAGAAAATATGGATACTCTTTATGGCTATATAAATAATAAGGGTTGGGATAATCAGTTATATGAGTATCATCTTCTTGATGATTCTGAATCTAATATATTTAGTACTAATATTTTAATTTCAGGTAATAGTGTTAGCCAGTTTCATATTCCTATTAATGAATTAAATATTATTGAAAATCAGCAGTATACAATCCGTATAATTCCTGTAAGTAATCCAAATAAATTTCAAGATCTAAAATTTAATTTTGAAAATTTATTTTTAGGAGATCTTAATCAAGATTCAATAGTTGATGTTCTTGATGCAATATTATTAGTTAATCTAATTCTTAATTCTAGTTATTCAGCTAATGGAGATATTAATTCAGACAATATTTTAGATATTCTTGACTTGATTTTAACTATTAATATTATTTTGGGTTGAGGTATCAATTACCACTGGTTACAAATTTTTAAAAGATTTAAAGAAATTTAAATTGTAATTTTCATAATGGTAAATAAAATTTTTTATATCACACTCTTTTTATTTTTTGTATTTGCTGATGAGGTTACATTAAATCAAGCTCAAATCATTTCTACTAATTTTATTAATACTAAAATTGAAAATAGCTCTTTTTATTCAGTAAAATCCATTGAATCTATTGATACTAAATATAGCGTTGCTGGAATTTACATTGTAAGATTAAATCCATTAGGCTTTATAATCATTTCTGCTGATCGCAGGTCTAGACCCATTTTAGGATATAGCTTCCATAATAATATTGATTTCAGTGATTTGCCTATACAGTTAAAATCTATTATTGATAGTTATATTTTAGGTTTAGAATATTTAATTGATAATAATATTTCATCAGATGATGAGAATAATCAATTATTTGAAGAATATCTAAATGAAGTATACGACACTCTTAATTATTCAAGACTTGTAAATCCTCTAATAACAGCTAATTGGAATCAAGGAGGAGAATGGAACAATTTTTGCCCTAATAATTCGGTCGTTGGCTGCGTTGCTGTAGCTATGGCCCAAGTAATGAATTATTGGGAGTATCCAAATCAAGGTAGTGGGTATAGTCAGTATTTTGACCAAAACCACGGCATAATTGCTGTTAATTTTGAAGAATATAATTATGATTTTTCAAATATGCCAGATGATTATGCAACTGAAGATTCTCAATTATTACTTTATCATTCAGGTGTCGCTGTTCAAATGAATTATTCTCAATGGGGTTCGGGTGCATCTGTCTGTTGGGAAGGGCCATCTGCTCAAGCTGCATTAGATGAAAATTTTAGTTATAATGATGATATTACATGCGAAGTGAAAATTAATTATTCAGATGAGGAATGGGAAGAATTAATCAAAGACCAATTAGATCGAGGTTGGCCAATAATTTATAGGGGATACTCTGGTGATTCTGGACATGCATGGAATATAGATGGATATGAAGATGATTATTATCATTGTAATTGGGGTTGGGGTGGTTCATCTAATGGGTATTTTTATTTTGATAACTTGAATGGTGGAGGTTATAATTTTATTGATAGTCAAGCTGCCTTATTAAATATTATTCCACAAAATATTATTGAACCTTCTGCATTATATGATTTTTCTATTAATGATTTGTCTGTTGAATTTAATGATTTATCCCAATTAGTAAATGAAGATCAGATTATTCAATGGGAATGGAATTTTGGAGATGGTAATTATTCATATAGTCAATCACCTATTCATGTTTATGCAGATTATGGAACTTACGAAGTTAGTCTTACAGTAATGAGTAGTTTTGGCTTAAATAGTATTCCTCATTTTGAAGTAATTAGTTTAATCGATTTATTTGGTGATATAAACCAAGATTTTTCTATTAATGTTTTAGATGTTATTCAATTAGTTAATTATATTTTAGATAATGAAATAAATCAAGATTTTGAATTGTACGATTTGAATTTTGATTTTCAAATTAATATTTTAGATATAATTTCTTTAATACAGAGAATAATTAATTAATCAGATATTTTAATAATCTAATAATGTAATGAATGAACTAACCTTACCTTTAAGTGATTCAGATTTATATGCTGCTCATTGGCAAATTACTTATTTTTTAGTATGTATTTGGGTTTTAGTATCATTCCTGGGTATTAAATTGAATGATTCATATAAAAAATATATTACTGTATTATTGATTTTTATAAGTTTTTTACAAGAGATCTTTGATTATATCAATAGATTTTTTCTTAGTGATTTATATATTGTTAAGATCCAAACTGATTTACCTCTTCATTTATGTCATTTTGCATATTGGTTTTCTGTTATTTGTTTAATATGTCAATTGTATAATTATAAAAATAAGCAGTTCTATTTTAATTGTGCATATTTTCTTGGGTTTAGCGGTGCATTTCAAGGAATTATTACAGTTGATTTAACTGGTATCTATACTTTTGGTGATATGTTGGCGCTTCATTTGCAGCATTCATTTATTATTATGAATATATTGTGGTTAATTTTTGCATATCGGTTTACATTTAATCCAAAAGGGATTTTGCAAGCATTTATATTTACAAATCTAATTATTTTGTTTGTTGGATCTATTAATTGGATAATAGGTTCAAATTACATGTTCTTATGTTCGCCTCCTGCAGTCGAGAATCCTCTATTAATAGGGGGATGGCCATATTACTTAATAGTTCTTGAAATTATTTTTTTCTTATATGGATA
>MDSV01053235.1_pt1 | contig 12700 bp, 7 predicted proteins | sample 810851 | NCBI WGS metagenome assembly MDSV01 (sample SAMN05326640, study PRJNA326480) | marine metagenome | isolation source: seawater | place: Atlantic Ocean: North East | collected 2012
CCTGATAAACCTTCTCCTCTTTCCTTTAATTGAAAATCATATCCTAAAGGATTTTGTCTCACAAACTCATCCACTCCTGCAATCCTAGCTACCTCAAGAATATGCTCATCAGCGTATTGGACAAAACCCATTTGGATATTTTCTTTTATCGATCCCGAAAAAAGCCAGGTATCTTGTAGCATGAAACCAACATTTCTTCTCAAATCAGCAGAATCTATCTGCCTAATATCCACGCCATCGATAAGGATGGATCCAACATCTGGTTCATATAATCCCGAAAGCAATCTTGCGATCGTCGATTTTCCAGAACCCATTTTACCTAAGATCGCCACCTTTTCTCCCGGTTGGATTTTAAAACTTAAATCCCGCAGCGTTGGTTCGGTTGCTCCTGGGTAAGTAAATGAAACGTTTTTAAATTCTACCTCACCCTTTAGTTCCGGTCGACTCAAAGGGTTTTCTATATTCGCGCCATCCTTTCGCTTGCTCATCAAATCATTGATTGACTTGTATGCCGTGCGCGCCGAATTTACCCGGGTCAAAGCATTAGCCAATTGACCTAAGGGGGCCAAAGTTCTACCACACAAAATCACAACGGCGATAAGTGCCCCCATAGTCACTATTCCATCTTGTATAAGAAACACGCCATAGAAGATAATTGCAATTTGAGCAAACTGCTGAACCGAAGCAGCCGAATTGATAGCAAACTGAGAAATCATTCGGCTTTTGAACCCCAAATCTGACTGAGAATTGCTAGCTTCCTCAAACCTTTTACGCATTAAGCCTGCCGATCCTGTAGCCTTAATGGTTTCAAGCCCATTCAGCGTTTCAACTAATACACCTTGCTTGGACATACCACTTTTCATTCCTTCAACACTTAATTTTGCTAGAAATGGCTGCACCAAAATGCCAGTAAACATTACTATGGGAACACAGGCCAAAGGTATCATAGCCAACGGCCCTCCGATAAGGGAAATGATATAAATAAAAAGAAATATGAAAGGTAAGTCCACAACGGCCACTAACGTGGCGGAAGTAAAGAAATCTCTCAAGCTTTCAAACTCACGGACAGTACTTGCCAGGGCCCCAGACTTATCATTTTTTGTAGCAAGATTCATAGTCATAAGTTGATTAAAAATCAATCGAGACATTCTAGAGTCTGCTCTTTTACCTGCCCGATCAATAAAATTTGCTCTCAACATTTTAATCATAAAATCAAAGCCCAAGGCTATGAGCACCCCAATAGTGAGTGCAATAAGAGATTCTATAGCTTGATTTGGCACCACGCGATCATAGACAACCATGATAAACAAAGATGAAGAAAGTCCCAAGAAATTGGACACGGCTGCAGCTAATATGACTTGCGCATAAGTCCACTTACTTTGTGTGAGAGAACTCCAAAACCAATTAATTTTTTTTGTTTTATCTGAATCTCTTTGCTGGCGCCTATTTCGCACTAAAAGCAATCCACCATTATAAATTTTTCCAAAGTCTTTTTCTGAATATGTAGTGAATTTTCCATCCACACTTTCATCATATAAGACATATTCTTTTTTCGGATCGACCTTGGTCAGGACAGCCGTTTTTCCACCCTTAAGTTCTACAATTGCAGGGCAATGGCCCTGGGTTAACTTGCGTAATCTCAGTTGCCCTACATTTGCTGAGAATTCCAAGTTTTCAAGAGCAGAAACAGCATCGGAGTAACCAAATTCACCTTCCGTTAAATCTGCCATATCCCTAATAGACGATATACTGCGCTCCACGCTATTTATACGAAGGAGGATCTGCAAACTAGCAAGTAAGGACATTTCTTGGCTTGCATTATCAGACGTATCCAAGGCTTCATCCTTAGGTGCATTTTCCTTCTTTGTTTTTTGAGCTGACTTTTTTTCAGCCCCAAAAGGCTTTTTGATTGGTTTGATAGACCCTATTGGTTTCATTTCACTCTTTCTAAAATTCACTGCTAATTTACTATTAGAACGGCTTCCAGCCAATTTCTTTAGTGAGACCATGGGTCAAAGCCCTAATGCGATAACTTGCTAATTTTAATTCTGCCTCTGCATTAACCAACTGAATTTTGTTTTCAGCTAGAGTAACTTCAGCATTAAGAACTTCTTGTATTTTACTTCGACCAGATACAAGTTGATCTTTAGAAGTATCCCTAACTTCCTCTGACAAATTAACTAATTCCAGTGTGGCATCATAAGTTTTTTGAACACCTAAATAGGTCTCAATCGCAACATTTAACTGAGATTTTAATTCTCTTTCTATAGCTTGCTTCTGTTTTTTGACTTCTTTTATTTTTTCCTTCAAGCTTAGAATCTGGGAATCCAATCTGCCACCATCATTAAATACGTAATTAACCAATATCCCTACATTAGCAGATCCATCCTTAATGGTGTCTTTGGCAGGTGCCGTCACTCCTGCACTCATAGACACATTGGCATTTTTCTGCGCTTTGAGAGTCTTGTACTCCGCCTCAAAAGAATCAATCAAGAAGTCCTGAGCTCTTAACGCTGGTGACTTCTTCAACATTGTACTTGTTGCGATTTTTCCTTGGGTTATCTGTCTTGTTTTCAAAGCCTGTAAATCATCTGTCCTCCCGTTGGGGAAAACTTCATCAAACAGGGCCTTCGCTGCTGCAAGTTCCGCACTTGATCTTGAATATGCTACTTCCAGTTTAGAATAATCCTGTTGTGCCTTTAAAATCATTGCCTTGTCAGCTAAACCTGACAAGGAAATTGTCTTGATCTGACCTAAAATAGGCTCGGCCAAAGACATTCCTCCTCTGTAAACCTCCATGACCTTTTTTTGTCGGTGCAGATTAATCCATACCTCATAACCCCTTAAAGCCACAGTTTCTGCAGCTATTTCTGCTTGAACCTTGGACAATTGATAACGTTTTTTCTGAGAAAGCACCGTATTGTCTGTAGCACCATAATCAAATAGCAAACGGGAGATGTTCAGACTACCGACTGCTCCAAATGTATTTGAAGAATTATCTCTACTGACACCACTAAGTGCTTGAAAATTAACCTGGGTATTTTTCCCTGACTCCACAGTCCTAATATTCATTTTTGCTGACTTAACATTAGACATGGCCGACTGAACAGAGGGATGCGATTTAACCGCTGTCATTATATTATAGAAAGCATTAGACTGTTTAAAAGCTTTAAAAGCAGGGTTAGCTTGACTTACACGAATGGTCTCGTCTTCTATTTTACTAGGTTTAAATCGATCAAGAAAATTACCAAAAAAACTTTGTTTTGGGTCATCTTTACTTAGATTTTCATGTGATTTTCCTGGTTTAAATATACCAGTCAGCAAATCGGGCAATTTTTGACTGGAAGTTTGGCAACCCGCCAAGAGAAAAAAAGCTAGGATGAGTATGATTTTATTCTTTAAGACTTTCAACTCCCAACCCTCTAAACTTTATACTATACCTTTTTAGTACCCGATGTTTGGCTCTAATCCAATAGCCAATTTCAATTCACACCTTTGCTATAAGTTGTCAGGCTAAAACCAAATCGATAATTCCTGATCGGTAACACGAAATGAAAGGACATCAAACTATAATTTTTTCATTAGTTAATCAATACACCTTGCTTAGGTCTGTCTCATTAAACCTTAAACCTTGGTTCATAATATAAAAAACTACTTATGATTTTCTTGTAAAGTGATAAGGCACATGGTCAAACATCTTAAATAGTAATATTTTACGAACATAAATTTTTCCGTTAGAACATAATTAACCTCAAGATAAGACCCTAAAGAGATGTAGCTTTGGCGCAAATGCAAGTGAAAAATAGATTTAATTTACCAAAACTCACTGTCGTTATTCCGACATTTAATGAGGCTGGAAATATCAGTATTATAGTTGAGAAAATTGAGGCTACTCTACTATCAAAAGATTTTGAGGTTCTTTTCGTCGATGATAATAGTGATGATGGCACAATTGATGCTATTAAAATGCTTGAATCCAAGAAATCTAATGTCTCAATGTTGTTAAGGGTTGGAAGACGTGGATTGGCTGGAGCATGTATTGAAGGGATATTAGCTTCTAAATCTGATCTCATTGCTGTGATGGATTGCGACTTGCAGCATGATGAAAAGAAACTTTCTGAAATGCTCTCAAGATTTAATAGCAATCCAAATTTGGATTTAATTGTTGGCAGTCGTCATTTCGATGAAGGAAAAGTAACGACCGGTCTATCTACTATCAGGCAAATAGGTAGCCGGCTCGCCATTTGGTCTACCCAAAAGTCTCTAGGCATAAAGGTAAAAGATCCTATGAGCGGTTTTTTTATGGTTAGAAAATCAAGTGTTATGCCTATCATTAGTAATCTACAGCACAATGGATTTAAAATACTTGCAGATATGATTGCATCAAGCAAAGGAAAGTGGGAAATACAGGAGATAGACTATGAATTTAAAAGCCGCCAATCTGGCAAAAGTAAAATGGATTTCCGTGTAGCTTTTGAACTTTTAGGACTGATTCTCTCACATCTTTCTTTCGGTTTATTATCGATTCGCTTCATTTTATTCGGCATTGTTGGTTTTTCAGGAATTTTTGTCCAACTTCTTTCAACTTTTGTTCTATATTCCATTTTAGATTTTCCTTTCTTACAATCTCACATCGCTAGTATCGGTATTGCCATGACAAGCAATTTCTCCTTAAATAACCTTTTGACGTACAAGGACCGTTCACTGTCGGGGAAAAATTATCTTAAAGGATTACTTTCTTTTTATCTCATATGCTCTGCAGGAGCATTAGCTAATGTAGCCATTGCCGACTTTATTTTTGAAAATATAGGGCTTTGGGTCCTGGCATCGGTAGCAGGTTCATTACTAGGAGCAATTTGGAACTTTGTTTTCAGCTCAATTTTTACATGGAAAACTCGTTGAATAAACGATAAGATTGCACTGATGTCCTTACCATCAAGAAGATTAACTCTCATCATTTTTTGCTGTTTTATAGTAAAAATTATACTTGCACTGTATTTGCCGCTTCTTAATGATGAAGCCTATGCGATTGCTGTATCGAGAGAATTTTCTTTATCCTTTTTCGATCATCCTCCAATTGGATTTTGGTCTTCCTCACTATTTACAAAACTTTTTGGATTAGAAAATTACTTTCTTTTTAGGCTCCCCTATTTATTGTTTGGTCTTGGGACAACCTTCGTTCTTTTTGAACTCGGAAAAGAAGTCGGGGATCAGACTACTGGGATCTGGTCTGCACTCATTTATAACTTGTCGCCCTTCTTCCTGTTTTCGGGAGGTTTCTTGGTTGTGCCTGACGGCCCCCTCAACTTTGGCATTGTTGCCGCTGCGCTATGCGTGATTAAATTACATAATAAACCATCTGAAAAGGATAACTTGCTTTTAATTCTTCTGGGTATTTCTCTCGCGCTAGCTCTTGCCTCAAAATACCAGGCCTACCTTTTTGGATTTGGCTGCCTTCTTGTCTTACTCATATCTCCAAAAAAAACAGCCTTCTTAAAAAATCCATATTTTTATCTTTGCTTTTTCATAGCTTTGTTAGGCACTGTGCCAACAGTTCTCTGGAACTTACAAAACCAGTGGATCAGTTTTCAATTTCATGGGGCCCGCCAAGGCAGCAGCATTCAAATAGGTAATTTCATTCAAATGTTGCTGGGAATGATAATCTACCTTTTGCCACCAATCTTTTTAATACCTCTAATCAAGCTGAAAGATTATCTTAGCACAATTAGCAAACACATAAAACCTCCTAGTCCATTGGATAGGTTATTGGTACTGATGGCACTGCCCAATATAGTTGTTTTCACTTTCGTTTTTATATCAAGCAAAAACACATTTCCTCACTGGATCATGCCAGGCTGGCTCTTATTATTACCGATAGTGGCAAAAAGTCTTGGTCACTCAAAACGCAAAATTCAGAGACTACTTCTTTCTGGGAGTGTCTTGATTATTTGGCCATTTTTGGGACTTTTAATCATTCACGCCCAGACAGGTTTTCTTACAAACCGATTAGAGCAATTACCTGCCTGGGATAACACCCTTGAAATTCTTGATTGGACCCCAATTAAAAAACCATTACAACACCTGATCGAAGCGAACCGAGGCCCCTCACGACCAAAGCTGGCAGCACTAACTTGGATGGAAGCAGGTCAAATATCTGCTGTTATGAAAAACCAGTACGAAACCCATGTGTTAGAAGGTGACCCGCATCATTTTTCGTTTCTAAAAAAGTCAAATATTACTTCACAAACCTTCCTTGTAAAGATCAGCCTGGGTTTAAAACCAGATATTATAAACACCCTAAAGAGGCTTAGAAAGCAAGACGCAAAGGCCGTTCATTTAAAGGATGTAGTTTTAGTCAGAGGTGTAAGAGATTATGCTACAGCATCAATCTATATGCTGAACCAATGAATAAAAAAAGGGGGCCCGAAAAGGAGCCCCCTAAACTCGTTACTTTTAAACTCTATTCTTAGAACTTAAATGCCATCTTAACTTGTGTACCAGCGTCGAAATCATCATCATCATTTGAGTATGATGCTGAAATCGATGTGCCCTTAGTACCTGGAACAGCGTATGTAACACCAGCTTCGATTGTAGCGTCGGTTGCTGTTGTTAGTGCTGAGTCAGATGAATCCCAGTCTATGTGAAGACTAACTGGTCCCATTGGTCCGGCAATCTTAAACTGGCTATCAGTGTCACTATCTGTGCCTGCGGAAATTGCGAAGCCAGCAACTGTTGTTGAAACAGAAGCGCCCCAGTTATTGTTTCCATCAGTTTGTGTAGAATTCACAGACAAGCTCATACCACCTAGTGGGATATCAACCTGTACACCAGTCTCTGACACTGCCTTAGTTCCGTTATGAATGGAAGCCATAGCAACTTTTACTGTCGCACCCATTAAAGCAGTAGACACAGACGCACCGCCGCTTTTATGCATGCCACCAGCTGTGATGGAAAGTCCTCCAACAGATCCTGTAAGACCGATGGATGTCTTTTCCTTATCTGCAGTGGTTGTCATATTTGCCTTACCAGAAGCCGCTACTGTCCAACCACCGAAGTTTGGAAGAGCAACATACCAGTCAGAACTATCCTCATCTGCACCAATACCTGTCATATGATCGATATCTGCATAAAGGTCAGAAGCGTCAGCACCGCCGTTAGCGCCGCCTCGTGCGTCAATTGTTCCAACAGAAACGTTAAATATTGGTGTTGTCACAGAAACAGTTGCACCAGCAATGGCATTACCTTCCATGCCGTAACTTACCGTAGCTGAATATGAACCAGGGCTTGTCATGGTGACGTCAAGATCAACATCAGATGATACTACACCGTCAGCTTTGTTGCCACCCAATACCAAAGGAACGTTATACTTAATATTTGCATCACCATGGAACTCAACAGTAGCAGCAGAGTGGGTGTGATGCGATGTACCGCCAGCAACGACGGCATCTATACTATCAGCAAATGCTGCACCGCTTAATGCAACAAGAGCCGTTGTAGTCAAGAGAGCTTTTTTCATTTTCTTGCCTCAGTAGTTTCATTTCAAAATACCTCAACCGCATACTCAATTACGGTCGGATGTGTCGGTTATCCAATTTCACCGGCTTTCGGTCAAGTGTCTTAAGCATAAAATTTACTTGTTTTTTTTTTTGGTGCAAAGATGCCACAGTGAAGAACGCTTTTTTTGAACAATTAGTGGCCAATTTAACAAAAAAAGTCCTGTAAAACAAATATACTTTCATTTTAAACTGGAAATTCACTAACTCAAAATCTAAGGTTTTCATCGGAAAGCATAAACAAAATAAATGGCAACATTCACCAATGATGTTAGATCATAAAGAAACTCCTTGAAATCAGACGGCAGACAAATTGTTTGATGATTTTCATTTCGAAAGGAAAAGGCATAAATGGATCGGTATAATTCAAGAGAGGTTGAACCTAAATGGCAAAAGAAATGGACTGAATCAGAGCAGTTTAAGACAAAAGTTGATCGATCCAAACCAAAATACTATGTGCTTGAGATGTTTCCTTATCCATCCGGGAGGATCCACATGGGTCACGTTAGAAACTATACCATGGGAGACGTTGTAGCACGGTATAAATCAGCAAGAGGATTTAATGTCCTTCACCCTATGGGTTGGGATGCCTTTGGAATGCCCGCAGAAAATGCAGCGATGGAAAATAAAATTCATCCTGGTGACTGGACTTATCAAAACATAAAGGACATGCGTGAACAATTGAAACCACTTGGCCTATCGATTGACTGGTCCAGAGAATTTGCGACTTGCGATCCGGAATATTATGGTCATCAACAATCAATGTTCATTGATATGATGGAGGCCGGCCTTGTTTACCGGAAAAACGCCACGGTTAACTGGGATCCTGTTGACCTAACGGTTTTGGCAAACGAGCAAGTCGAAAATGGGTTAGGTTGGAGATCGGGCGCTGTAGTGGAGAGAAAAGAACTTACCCAGTGGTTTTTTAATATTTCCAAATATTCAGAAGATTTGTTAAATGCTCTCGATAAATTGCCTGACTGGCCTGCAAAAGTTAGGCTAATGCAGAAAAACTGGATTGGAAAATCAAAGGGCTTGGAAATTGACTTTGAAATCCAAGAAGGGCCCACGGGATTTAAAACACTTAAGGTCTATACAACACGCCCTGATACACTTTTTGGGATGAGCTTCGCAGGCATATCTGCTGATCATCCTCTTGCCTTAGAGTTAGCAAAGTCTGACAAAACTCTGGCGGATTTCATAAAATCATGCCGCAAGGCCGCTACTACAGAAGAAGCCTTGGAAACAGCTGAAAAAATTGGCTACAAAACTTCAATTAAAGTAATAAGTCCTCTGGACAATTCAAAATCTTTTCCACTCTATGTGGCTAACTTTATTCTCATGGGTTATGGAACTGGTGCTATTTTTGGGTGTCCGGCTCATGACCAAAGAGATTTGGACTTTGCTCGAAAATATAATCTCGATGTTCCAACTGTCGTTTGCCCACCGAACATTGATGGAAGAACTTTTTCAGTTGAGAATGAAGCTTATACAGGACCTGGTCACATTATAAATTCGGACTTCTTGAATGGCCTTTCAATCGAAGAGGCCAAAATTTTGATTTCAAAGACACTCCATAAGAAAGGAGTTGGACTAGAAAAGACTAATTACAGGCTTAGGGACTGGGGTATTTCCAGGCAACGATATTGGGGTTGCCCCATACCTGTTATACATTGTCCAAAGTGTGGTACTCTACCGGAAAAAAAGGAGAATCTACCTGTTAAACTTCCACACGATGTTAGTTTTGACCAGCCTGGCAACCCCTTGAACAGACATAGTGAATGGTTGTCTGTCTCCTGCCCAAGTTGTGGGACAAAGGCAAAAAGAGAAACCGATACTATGGATACTTTTGTTGATAGCTCTTGGTACTTTGCCCGATTTACATCCCCCAATGCCAAAACCCCCACGGAAGATAGCAGCATAGATTATTGGATGAATGTCGATCAGTATATTGGAGGAGTAGAGCATGCTATTCTTCATTTACTTTATTCAAGGTTTTTTGCTCGCGCCATGCACGAAACAAACCATATGCCTCTGAAAGCTATTGAACCTTTTAATGCCCTTTTTACCCAAGGGATGGTCTGTCACGAAACATATCGTGATCAGGAAGGTAGATGGCTCCCACCGAATGAAGTAAAGGAAGAAGAAAAATCAAAAACTAAAAAGCAGTTTGTGAGCCTAAAGACGGGACAGCCCATTAAAGTCGGACCTTCTATCAAGATGTCTAAATCAAAGAAGAATGTTGTTGATCCAACGGATATCATAGAACAATTTGGTGCAGATACTGCCCGTTGGTTCATGATGTCAGACAGCCCTCCCGAACGGGATGTCGAGTGGACCACCTCCGGAGTGGAAGGAGCCTGGAGGCATTTACAAAAAGTTTGGCGTTTATCTTTCAGAATATATTCTGAAGCAAAAATCGAAAATAATACAAAAGAATATGAACCTACCCTAAATGGGGATAGCCATCATGACAAATTGTTGCAGGACACACATAAGTCTATAGAAAATGTCACCAAATGCCTGGAAACTTTTGCCTTTAATAAAGCAGTCGCTCACCTTTATGAATTAACAAATTCCATTGCTAATTCTAAGACTTCCCTCTTAGCCAAAAAATATTCAATAAGAATATTGGCTCAATTGATGCAACCAATTACTCCCCATCTTTCACAGGAGATTTGGTCTTTTTACGGTTCGGCTTCATTTGTGTCATGCGAACCTTGGCCCAAACCCATTTCAGAACTTATCAAAAGCGAGGACCTCATTTATCCTATTCAGGTTAATGGTAAAAGAAGAACAGAAATAGTTGTACCCAAGGATTTAGATCCAAAAGAAATAGAAATTCGCATTTTATCACTGCCGCAAATTGAGAATATTTTGAAAGGATCTAAGCCCAAAAAGATAATAGTAGTTCCGGGTAGGATAGTTAATGTTGTTACTTAACAAAAATATTGGTGGCACACTCTTGCTCTTGTGTTTTTTAATTAGCTGTGGATTCAAGCCTCTTTCAGAAGCTAATTTAAATAACTCAAATATTGTGGGAATGGGAAAATTTGATTTGTTTTTTCCAACAGATGAAATCAGCTTTACGATAAAAGAAGAACTATTGAAAGATTTAGGCTTTCCCGCGCAACCAATTTACAAAATTCTGGTGGATAATGATCTAACAAGCATAAAAGGCTTAATAACTAAAGAAAATGAGATTACGAGATATAACCTAGTTTTGAAAACAACTTTCAAACTGATTTCTTTGAAAAAAAATAAACAAATTTTTAAAAAGGTTATTATCTCTCAAACAGCTTATTCTGCGTCAAAAAATGTAACTGGCTTTGCAACAAAGACTGCTCAGGATAGCGCGAAAGAAAGGTTAGCTAAAGATATTGCAAAAAAAATTACCATGGAACTATTAATGTTGAGCACGGAACTCTAAAATTGAAGTTGCATGAATCAAAACTAGTTCAGTTCCTGGAAAATATTCCAGAATCAAAAAAAGTTTTTCTTCTTCATGGAACAATTGAATCAAAAATTTTTTACTATCGAAAACTACTTGAAAGGAAAATATTAGGAAGTCGACCTCGAATGGAGATGCGTTTAATTACGTTAGATAGAGTGCTACTTACTAAAGAGAAGAGCCTACTTCTAAATGAAATGAAAACCCGATCCTTTTTTGGTGAAAAAAAAGGCGTACTACTAGAAAATGTCACCGAAAAAGATACCACAATAATTTTGGAGGCGCTTGAAAGGCTTGAAGAAGAGGATCCTTTTTTGATTATTACTTCAGGATTTTTAAACCAAAGTTCAAAATTAAGAAAGTATGTAGAAAACAATATCAATTCCTGCTCCATCGGATTTTACCAAACAGAAATGACTTCTCTAGAGATTCAAAATCTGCTTCAAAGGTGGAAAGTAAAAATTTCGCAACCAGATATAATAGAAACTCTCAGAGACTTCTCAAAGAATTTTGACTTTTTAGAATTTAGACAGGAGCTAAAAAAACTTGTCATTTTTAAAAGCCATGACGAAAAACCCTTGACGTTAAACGAGCTAGAAAAAGTTTTTTCTTCTGAATCAAACCCAGATGAAAAAAAGCTTATAGATTTTTTAATTCAAAAAAATTCAGAGCCCCTTCTAGATTATTTTAAGAATTTTTCTGGAACTATAAAAAACCCTGTCAGCTTGATCAGTAGGGCTACAAATCAATTCAAAATATTACACAAGCTTCAATGTCATGATGGAAATCCCACAGACATTTTAAAGACAGTTTGGCCACCAGTACTAGGTAAGAATAAGGACAGGCTTATTGAAACCTCAAAGATTTGGAAAAAAACTGATCTCGAAAATGCTTTTCATATATTGCATAAGACAGATTTTACCTTGAGAGCGAATTCTAAAATTTCCTCCAAGACATTATTAATTACAAATTTTTTAGAGATTTGCCTATTGAATAATTAAAACTAGAGGCGAATATATAAGAGCTAATAATTCTCTTACACAAAACAAATGAGGAGACCCCTATTCATGACAAAAGAAAGTGCTGAAATAGCTGAAAACCTCCTCAGTTTATCTAAAAAGCTTGGGTCAGGACAAGCCGAAGTTTTAATTAGCAAGGGTAGAAGTTCCTCTATTGAAATCAGAGAAGGAGAATTAGAGCAAGCCGAAGGTTCCCATGGATTAAGCATCTCCCTGAGAGTAATTAACGATCAGAAATCAGCTGTCGTTTCCTGTTCTGATGCCAGTAAAGAAAAATTGGAACAGCTAGCAAAGAGGGCCAATGAAATCGCAGCAGAATCCCTACCAAATCCATTCATTGGCATAGCTGAAAATGATGCCTTAGCAAAACCATCAACTATAACTTCTATTGATATGACAGAACCGGATGAATTGATTCTAAAAGACCCCTCAAAGCTGAAAGCTATAGCACTTAAAGCAGAAAAGGCAGCCCTAAGTTTAGAAGGTATTTCTAAAACTGATGGGTGTTCAGCAGCTGCTTCACAGAGTGAGTTTTTTTTGGCTACATCGAATGGTTTTTCAAACGGGTACAATCGATCTTCTTATACCCTTGTCGCTTCTGCAATTTCTACTCATGATTCCAAAATGGAAAGAGATCATGCTTTTGAGCAACGCGTATACTTTGAAGATCTACCTAA
>MDSV01140904.1_pt1 | contig 12700 bp, 9 predicted proteins | sample 810851 | NCBI WGS metagenome assembly MDSV01 (sample SAMN05326640, study PRJNA326480) | marine metagenome | isolation source: seawater | place: Atlantic Ocean: North East | collected 2012
ACCTTTTCCTATTCAATGGATTTAATCTCAATGATTCTGCTAATGCATCTAATAATGCTGTAGTACTTTCACCAACTCCAATATCTGCCCAGACTTTGTCAAGCATCTCGACATATACAGATTCAGCGCCTGAAGAAATCTTTTCTAACTCTAATCGTTCTTCCTCTATGATCCTTTTTAATGACTCATTACTCAAAGATAATTGTTCAACTAATTCATCAATTAAGATTCTTTCATCATCGCTAAGTACACCGTCCCTCATAGCAGTTTTAATCAATTTTCTTAATAATTGCTCACCATCATCTTTAGCTCTATCTTCTATATTTTCTTCCCTAGTGCCGTCTGTGCGTATTTTTGATAGCCATTCGACAAGAGATTCTTTTTCATCAATACTAGAACCAATTGTTTTGTTTTCATAAAATGGACTAGGTCTATCCAACACATTCCTTCTTAATTTTTTGGCTGATTTACGACCTTTTTTTGTCATTCTATAAATTAAAACTCTTTGCCTATAACCATCTGGCCTACCATTATCTTTCTCAATTAATCCACTGGATTCTAATTTTTCAAGAGGTCGACTCACATGTTTTCTTGAAATTCCTGTTGCAAAACAAATACCCTTCTGTGCAACCTTTCCACTTAAATCCCATACTTCATCTCCCATATCATTTTCAAGTAAATGCAGTAAGATTCTCTCAGTTTGCTCAAAGGTATCTAGTAGAGAATTAACCATCTGACTCAAACACCCTGATATGTTACTAGAATTTATCCTTATACCACGTAATCAAAAAGAGGAAACATTACCGCCAATACATGCCGCAGCAAAACCCAAGGGGAGCAGGACGACCTCGAGAACGTGGAATTCGCAGCATTAATCATGAATTAATTGGAAGTTCAGAAGGAGATGGCAGACATAAACCTCCCACCAAACATGAAGAAAAATGGTTAGTCTCTGGAAGTATAGGAAGTAGGCTATGGAATAAGTCTGCAATTGGCACTCAAATAAATGAGGGGACCTTATTAACTCCAGAGGAAGTTCTTTTTTGCCATTGGCACAGACATCTTCCATTACCGAATCACGAGTGGCTTAATGAGAATCTTTTAGAGGATCCACACCTATTACACAGAGCTGCTGCAATGAATACCATTAGAGAACCTGGAGATTTACTTATTCTTGCAGATGCATCAGAATTGGAACTAAATATTGAATCATGGGGTTTACGCTGGAAAAGGGGAGAGCATCCTACTAGAGAATTACCATCGGCTGAGATAAGATGGGTGATGAACAGTTCTGAAATAAAATGGGAGGAATTATATGAATGGGCTAGGTCTGTTCAAAAGAATAACAGAATGGCAGAAATTCTTGTAGTTGATGATGAATTTGATGTTACGGCATATAGGTTAAAAATTACTACTCCAGAAGGAAATTTGAAAACACCCTCTGAGTTGGAAAAACGTGATTACGACATCATTAATGATGCATGGAAGCAAAGAATTCCGTCAGGAGATGGTTTTTGGATTCCACTCGATACTGAAAAAATGCCACTTCCACAACTAGGAGTTCCTCAAGCAAGTGGAGTATGGCTAGCTGAAATCGAACAATTATGGCTAGAGTCGATATTTAATTCAAATACACTAGATGAAATCAGTAAAATTTATGCATACTTATTGGAAAATGGATTATGGCCAAGACCTGGTTTCAAATATGGATGTAGATGGAGAGTCTACAGTGGGGAATTAACAACTCAACATGCACCATGGCTTATTGTTCCTAATTGCGAGTCACCTAAGAATTGGAATGAAGCTTGTTTAGCAGCAAGATTGGCTGCAGGAGTGAATAAATCGTGGTTATGCGCAATGGAAATTGATAATGAAATTTGTTTTATTGAATTATGTAGATGGTCCCCTGGAAAGGCTTAAATTAATATGATTTTGATGGTCTAGGTTTTCTATCAGAAACTGCTCGGAATACTAATGCAGACTAATTCTAGACGCTTAAGAGCGATTCTAGTTTCCTTACTTTTTTTCTTAATGAGTTTGAATTTAGGTTCTGGTTTAGCAGAAATTGATGATTCTGAGGCGACTCCTCCAGATTTATTTCTTTACAACATGGTTATTGGAGATACATGGGTCATGGATACAGAACTTGATGTTGCATCATTAATTGATCCTACTGACCCTACATGGTATGGTACTGTAATTGGGCAACCACTTAGTGGCCAAACTACAAGAACAGTATTAGATATCAAAACAATAGAATATAAATCTCAAAATCATACAGTTTACGAAATTCAACAAGAAGGATCATACGTAGGGATTGGCACATTTCCTGCTCCAGTAATAGGCTTGATTACTGGAACAATGTTAGTAGACTATACTGCTAAATTCTGGTATAGAGTTTCAGACCATGCAAAATTACGTGAAGTTACGAATGTAAAAATAGATTTAGAACATTTAGCTGGAGTGGAATTACTATTAGATACTGAAATTACAAGAGAATTTGATTCAGATGCTGAATATTTTGATTATCCCACATTATGGAATGAAACATGGACTCAAACATACATTCAAAATGAATCATGGGACGGTAATGCAGGATATTTTTCACCACCTTCAAATGAAAAATTGAAAGAACGGGCATATAGTTACAATAATTACAGTACTCCATCAATAGAATGGCCAGGATGTGAATCATCATCATATATTGAACAAACAAATAGTGAAGGTGAAGCAACAGAATACAAGTGGTTTTGCCCTTCAATAAGAGGTTCTGTTGTTGAATGGACTGAGGACATAATATTAGGTGTCCCTGCTTACTCTGAATTGAATTCATTTACTACTGGGGAAAGTCAAACTTCAGAAATAGAAATTGTTTTTGACAATTCATTTGATGCGAATAATGTTACACTAAATTCTATGATTTTGTTTAATTTAACAATTGATTTAGAAAATGAAACTTCTCTTGAAAATGAAATAATAAGAATTAATTACTTAGGAGAATACACCAATTGGACATTGAATCAATCAAATTCAGTTTCTGTAAACCTTTCTTCAAATATTTCCAAGGACTCTACAACTACTCTTTATGACTGGGCAAGTCACGGTATTGTAATTGAATTAGAGTCACATTCTATTTTTACTGCGTTCACAATTACATTGAACAGTAGTTCAATTGCTGAGGGGATTGCACTTCGTTCAGAAAGTCTAGAATTAATGACAAATTGGGTAGATGATGGTTTTAATTCAATTACAATTTTTGGAGAACAAACAAGGTGGTAAAATGAAGAAATATACGATATTAGTTGTAACTATACTATTTCTACTAATCATTCCACTAAATGTGTCAAGTGATGATGAATTCAAGGTAACAAAAGCAGATTATCTTGTAGGTGATTATTTTGAATACTCTGGATATACTAATACGGTTGTTAATGACTTTAAAACTAAATTAATAAATGAAAATAATGATGCTGATGTTTCAATTATGGAAAATACAGAATTAAGAGTAGATATTTCATCATTTGAAGAATGTGAATTAAAAGATTACACAGGTTTCTGCCAAAGAGGTAAAACAGCACATTCAGTAAATATGAGTCTGAATTGGGACCACAATAGTACGAATTATTTAAATGACCAAATGTATGTAATAATCACTACAAATGAAGAAAGTCTCACCACACAGTCTGAAAGTCCGTGGTCATGGACAAAAAGATCTGTAGTTGTGACCTCTATATTCAGTACAAAAAATAATGATCAACATAATGTTGAAAGAAGAACTACACACGAGTTTACAACACATACCACAGGAGAAATACCAGAAATTATCTCAGTAGGTGATTCATGGATTTCTGTAGAATCAAGAGAATTAAGTACAGAATTTGCGAAAAGAGAAAATAATGGATTATGGGATAAAATAATCACAAATGAGAACATCACAAATACAAGAATATTCAAAGCCGAATCTTATGAATTATTAAACACAGAATTAGGCATTATCCCATCTATATTGGTCACTGAAGGAGAGATTAATTCTGGAAATTACTCAGTTGCATATCTAGACGAATTAGGTTTTGTTAGAAAAATAGAAAATGTTGCAAACAATGAAAATACATTTTCAACTGAATTACAGGATTTTCGCTATTTAAGAACTCCTGACCCCTCTGCAAAACAGTCAATTCAAGGTGGGGCTATTTGTTTCGGAATTTTCTTAATTTCTAGTGTAGTTTTTGTTTCTATTGTCTTTGCTAACGAGTACATAAAACAAAAAAATAACAAATTAGTATTTAGAGAATATGAACAATTAGAATCTAAATTAAATAACTTGAAAAATAAAAAGAAAGAAAAGGTATCTCCTGAAGAAAATGATCTTAAGAAAAAATTACGTGCTTTTTATCTTGAACATAATCCTGCAAGATTAGAATTCTTAAATGACATAATTACTAAAATGGAAGAAAACTCTTTTGGTGATTCAGAAGAGCATATTAAATTACTTAATCAACAATTAATATCACGATATGGCATAGATTTAGATGGAAATAAAATAGATGAAAATGAAAATGAAATTATTGAACTACCTGAATCATCTAAAAGGTTCAAGGAATTTATGAATAGCCTACTTGAGGATTAGAATCAAGATAGAGTTCTTCCGCCTCTTCTTCTGATTTTTCCTGAAGTTCATCTTTAGACTCAATCCTCTGATAATTAGAAGGAATACTCAATAAAAACCACAAACCACCTAATGCAAGAGAAAGAGAAATTAATTGACTTGGACCCCCAATAAAACTTAGAATAGAGGAACCTCCTTCTATAAATTCTGATTGAAGTACTACCTCAATATCGTGCTCATAAAGTCCATCATGTAGAATCACATGCCCTCTTGCATACATTCCAGGAGTTAATAATCCCTGAGGATTAATATTTATGACTAAATCATCACCTGGAGCTAAAGTTACTTCATATGGAGATGTTACAATTCTTTCTAGTGGCCCTACATATTCTAAATGATATGTTCTAGTCCCATTACCTTCAAACTCTAAAGGTATCACAATATCTCTAAGTTCTTCAAAATGAATTTTACCATCAAAAGAAGATGTTTCAATTCTATTTCCTATTGACTTCCATCCAAATTTCATATTTAGTTGGGGAGTATCTCCACATTTTAAAATTCCAAAAAGTTGTCCTTCTTCTGAATTTGGACTATCATCCCAAGTACCATAAACTAAATTTTCTTTACCAACTATTAATTCAGATTCGAATGTTAAAATTCTACTGTCATCTCCAAATAATTCCGCATTAAAATTACAACCATCTGTTGTAGAAATATCCATGAAAAAATCTTCACCATCTAATAATTCTACAGGATTACTCCCATATTCTACCGAAATTATTGGCAATTGGCCCGTATTTAATGTTAATTCTAGTTTTTCATCAGTATTATTATCTATTTCAATTAACCATGGAACTAAAAAACCAAATTTATCTCTTATCTGAATTCCATCATTTCCAAATTTTGTCCCATTAATGAATAAATCCGAACTATCTCCACTATCTCTACCACTAAGTAAATCCCCATTTCCATCGGCTTCAACTATGACTAAATAGGGATTCTCAGAATCTCTGTTAACATTATTCAAAGTGATATTTCCCACATATACATCTTCAATACTTACTAATAATCCCGAACCTGGTAATTCTATATCAATTCCACTTTGATGCCTAAATTCTATCCATAAAAATTCTGATTCACTTAATTTAATCCTGTAAGCAATTCCAGAATCAGACATAGGATTTAATTCAAATTTAACTTCGGCATTTGAACCAATATCTCCTAGAGTTATCTCTTCAAATCGATCTAGACCCATTATATTCATTGTAGCAGCCATTGGTAATACAGGTCTACTTTCCCCCTCACTATTTTCTGCCCAATTCCCACTAGCCATAATATCGAAATCACCAACACCTTTCCAATTATCCTTGGGTAAATCATCATGCACGGCATACAAATCTGCTGCTCCAAAAGAATGTAACATCTCATGAGCAATTGTACCAATATTACTTTTCAATCCAGCCATTGCATATGTGACAATGTTACTCCCATTGAAATTTAATTCCTCATCAAGATATCCGAAATGACTCCATAACTCATTAGTGTTACCTCCATCTTCCTGAACTCCACCAGTATGTAAAATCAATAATCGATCCACAACTCCATCTGAATTTAAATCATAATTATCCCAATCAACTCCTTGAGTATCTGCTTGACTCAATGCTTCAGTTGCTAAACCACTTGCACCATTTGATGAACCAATCCCATAATCCCTAATTCCATTTGCATCATGCCCATAATCTGCTTCATTGTATAGTCCATGCATTACAGAGTCATGGAAATCAAAATCAATCACACTTTTACCATCAAACATTTCGGTTAAATAATTAGAAACTCCATATTCTCCATTAATTAGTGTTTTAGCAGCATCGACATTCCGAATTTGATTTGCAGGCTTATCTTGGAAATCAATTAACAAAACTAACCATTTTTCTACAGGTTGAACATTAAGTGCTGATATTTCATCATCATTTGAAACGTCTGATGAATTTTCAATTACAGATTCTATTATGTCGGGATTTGCATAAGCATACCATGATGAAAAAAACAACATCAGTGCAATCGGAACTGCTATCCAAATTCGCATTAATTGGGGTGAGCACGTAACTTGTCTTCAATAGTTAGGGCTAAATTCATCAATAACTTATGAATCTAGACGATATATTTCATTAGCAGCTAGTGTTAACCCAAATGTTTTTTCATCTTCTGAGCTTATAATTCGAAATTTATTTTTTTGTTCCTTAAAATTATTTGAAACAGATTTTTGACGTTCTTTTCTTTTTTCATATAGCCATGGATCACTAAGAGATGCAAGGCTCATTTGTAACTGCATACCTTCGTTAAATGATTCTCCTTCTCTTAATGTTTCAATATTCATTAAATCCATACCTCTTAAATTACAATCTAAGTATTCTAAATTATTCTTGAAATTTTCAGGCAAGGGATTAGAACTACATCCTGCTATAATCACATCTGTTAATTTATTTACAAGTACAGTCTCAATTAGCATATCCCTTTCTAAATGGTTTAAACACAATGCTTCTGATTCTAATCCTAGTAAATATTTAGGTAACAAATCAACCCCCATTTTAGGGCAAGCACCCGCACAACTGCAATCTACAATTCCAATTCTACGCAATTTAGCCTCCTCATCTAATACTCCTTGATCTTGTTTCAATATTGGCAATGCATATCGGCCACGATTAATCTTAGAAAATGACAATTCAACAAAAATAAATTCTGCAAGAATTCCAAGTGTCAACAAAGTATCTTGTTCAGAAGGTACAATCAACCACATTGAAAATATAGCAACTCCATGTAATCTTAATTGCCATGTGGCTTTTTCATCTCCTTCAGCAATGCCATATCTTCTCAGCAAAATTGCAGCAATTATTGATAAAAATACAATCATTTCAAGATAACAAATAACCAATGCTAATTCTAACATCGCTGCAGCACTATAACTTGGAGTAACTCCCTCAATAAATCCTGCATCTTCTGCTGCCAAAAACCATGTAGGCAAAACGATGAGCGAAGTGGTTAAAACGATTGAAGAAATTGAAAAACTACCTACAAATAATAATTTTTTAAACCATTTACGCTCATGAGACATCATCCCTGGACTAGAAAAAGCAAATACTTCTCTAAAGAAAAAAGGTAGTGTCAAACATATCCCAAATAATAGAATTGTTAACCAACGAAGAGATACCCATTCGGTTGGTGAATATACTGCAATGCAATCTAAACAAGGGCTTAACAATGAAAGATAGTTACTAAGAAGTGTATCAATCCAATTCCAAGCAAAAATCATCATCAAAACAAATATTGCTAACACACGACCTAGCCTAATACTTAGTTCATCCAAGTGTGACTGAACTGTAGCTTCATTATCAGATGCTAAGTTTAAAGACATTCCAACAAACAAGGCTAACAAGAAGCCCTAAATGAGCATATCACAGTAAATCTAAAACTTTTGGTGGGGTTACTGCTTGTATCCATGTACGATACAATCCATATGCGGCCCATGCAGCCAAACAACTAACTAAGATTCCTTCTACTTGACCCCAATTCTCAAATCCATATACACTAAAGTACAATAATACGATGAATAAGGCACCTCTTTTCATTGCTTGAGGAATTGCTAACTCTTTAGCTAAATGAGGTGGACCTCCACCGAATCTTCGCTCATAGAACTCTCTCTGAACTACTGCGCCAAGAATTAAAATTCCTAATGTTGGCCAGTAGTATAAATTTCCATTTTCAAAATATTTATCTGCTAATTCTTTTTGATGTTCTCTTTCTATTTCCTCTGGATCAACTTCTTGAACAAATAATGTGTCATAATGTCCAACACTCAATGTTCTTGTGGCTAATGCTTCTTCTTCCTGAGACTCTACATCTCCAGGTGCAGAAATTGTAAATGAAAGTATATTCCATTTGTCACCTGGATCTGCTGCTTCACCATTTACAGCATTTACAATTAATGAAAAATGAATTACTCCAACATCCGTTTCAGGGGCTGTCCAATTCACTGTCCAAGATTTTTCAGAACTAGGGTTATTATGGGAAATTGTACCATTTACCTCAGGAACAATATCAATCGCAAAATCATCTGACCATGTAAATTCCCCTTTTGCATAATCAGTTAAAATAAAGCCTGCTGCTGATGAACCTGCTGCATCACCACTAATTACAAATTCATATGAACTACTAGGAGCATATGATTCAGGAACTCCGCTTATTTGTACTAATACTTCTGTAGAAGGTAATCCTCCTCCATGGCAAGAGCAACCAACTTCTGTAGTCAATTCACCATTTTGAAGACCAGGAGGTCCTCCTGGATTTGATAACGAAGGAGCAGCAAGTAAAATAAATACAAGTAACACTAAAAAAGCGCGAAAATGTATCTTCGACATTGCTCTCACTGGACTTCCCACTAATGATACGCACTTGAACATTGCCTCAACAACAGATGTCTTTTATTCAATCATAATTCTTTGAGGGCAGAATTAAGTTCCGCCATCATTTTCTTACCGTCACCAAATAACATCATTGTTTTATCTTCATAAAATAAATCATTATCTACTCCTGCATAACCAACTGACAAACTCCTCTTAATAATTACAACAACTCCTGCTTTATCTGCATCAATAATAGGCATTCCACCCAATGGCCCTTCTCCCGTTCTTGCTGCAGGATTAACAGTATCATTAGCACCAATTACTAATGCAACATCACACTCTCCAAACTCGGAATTAATTTCGTCCATTTCAATCAATTTTTCATAAGGTACGTTCGCTTCCGCAAGTAATACATTCATGTGTCCTGGCATTCTACCTGCAACAGGATGTATTGCATAACTTACGTCTACATCATTTTCTTCTAACATGTCTGCAAATTCCTTAACTAAATGTTGTGATTGTGAAACTGCCATTCCATAACCAGGTACAATAATACATTTAGAAATCCCATCTAAGACCATAGCAACTTCTTCTGGATCACTACCCACTTTTGTTCTTGTTAAGCTCTCTTTAGTAGTTCCTCCAAATGCCTTGAATAATACATCAAATAACTCTCTATTCATTGCTTTACACATGATAAATGTAAGTATTAATCCAGCTGCTCCAACCATTGAACCTGCAATAATTAGGACCGTGTTACCTACAACAAATCCTGTAAATGCTGCTGCAATACCAGATAATGAATTTAGAAGAGATACAACTACTGGCATATCTGCACCACCAATTGGTAAAACAAACAATACACCTAGAATACAAGATAAAATTACAATTCCGTAAATTAAATTCAAATTACCTGGGTCATTTAAGGTCATAATTATCATAATTAAACCAGCAATAAATAATCCTGCTTTAACATAATTTAACCAACTAGGGCCCCACGTAGGGAATCTAATCCATTTTTTAGTAAATGGTACTGTAAATCCTCCCTTTAATTTAAACATTGCAATTAAACTTCCAGTTAATGTCATCCAACCTACAAGTGCTGAAGCACCAATAGCCAATACAGGAATTAGGTGATACACTTGATAAATTGGTTCTGCAATTAGATAATTATCTGAGGTGTATACTCTAATTGCTTCTGAAAGGGCAACTAATGCAGATGCTGCACCTCCAAATCCATTGAATAATGCAACTAATTCTGGCATTCCCGTCATTTCAACTGTTGTTGCCATCCAATAACCAATCGCAGTTCCAATTCCTAATCCAAGTAATATCCACATCCAACCTTCAATTCCTCCTTCTGAAAGTTGCATTTTCAAGACTGTAACTAGAACAGCCACTAACATCCCTACAGCACCATACATGTTTCCTTTAGGTGCTGTTTTTGGTGAACCAAGCATCTTTATTCCAAAAATGAATAAAGCAGCAGAAACAAGATAACCAAGATCAAGTAAAGATGATACATCAACCATTATTTACCACCTCTCTTTTTCCCTCTAATCATTTGTAGCATCTTATTAGTCACCATAAATCCACCTACAGCATTAATTGTGGCAAGAATAATTGCTAAAAATGCCAAAATAGTTGCAGTATCACCTTCAACATAATTTGCTGCTAACAATGCACCAACAATACTAATTCCTGAAATTGCATTTGCACCAGACATTAAAGGAGTATGTAATGTTGGAGGAACTTTGGAAATTAATTCAAATCCAAGGAAAATTGCCAACGCAAAAACAGTTAATGATAGAATAAATCCTTCAAGTGTCATAAAGATTCCAATAACGTCACTCATTCTTCTTCATCCCCATAAATTGTATTTTTTAGACGGGTGTGGTTAGGATGTATTTTACCATCAGAACCAATTAATATTCCTCCAAAACCAGCACTAATTCCTCCTTCATCTCCTGTTAAAACTTGTTCATCTTCATTGATTAACAAATTACCATCATCCACAAGAACAGATACAAAATTTGTGACATTGTTGGAATAGAGCATTGATGCGGTGTTAGGTACAGTCCTACAAAGAGTAGGTGTTCCAAAGAAAGTTACTCCCTCCTTGACTAATGTACCGTCCATACTTGCATGGTTCGTATTCCCTCCAGTATCCATGTTCATATCAACAACAACAGAACCTGACTTCATGATTTTGTGAATATTATCATTTCTATCTTTACTAAAAAATAACTTTGGTGCATCTCTACCAAAAATTCTGGCAGTAGTTACCAGAGCATCTGCCTCACTAAGTATACCTTCAACTGCTACATCAAAAGCTTCCATTAATTCTGGATTGTCAAATAATGAAGTGGCGTGCCCACTAGATGTTTCTGCATCTACCCACCCAGGGACATCAATAAATCTCCCTCCAAGGCTTTCACAATCTGTTTTTGCAGCCAATCTTACATCAATCGCATACACAATAGCACCCAATCTCTTTGCAGTTGCTATTGCTTGTAATCCTGCAACTGCTGCTCCTTGAATAACAAATTTGGCAGGCCTTATAGTCCCTGCTGCTGTAGTCATCATTGGCATTAATTTAGGTAAATTAGATGCTGCTTGTAATGCAGCACAATATCCTGAAAGGTTATCCTGAGAGGAATTAACATCCATTGATTGACCTTTTGATAATCTACGAGGTATTACTTCTAAAGACAGTAAAGTAATTCCAGATTCAATTATTTTTTTTGTGATTTCGGGAAATCTAAAAGGATCAGCAATACATGCAAGCATAGAACCTGATTTCATTTTAGAATAATTTGGAATCCCAATGCTTGTGATGACATCTGAATCCAACACCTCTTCAGCACTAACAATTAATCCTCCTTTATTTTCATAATCTAAATTAGAATATCCTGATTTTAATCCAGCATTACTTTCAATTACAACTTCAAATCCCATCTTAACTAACTTTGGAATTGAATTTGGAACTACTGAAACCCTCGGTTCTGATTCCGCTTCTAAAACTACACCTAGTCTCATTGACTCTCCGAGTTTGAGGGGGTTATTGAAACTAACTTGGGAACAAATTTCTCCTTTCAACGGTCAACATTATTTCCCTTCACATTTTCGGAAGTTCGGTGGAACACATCATGAGTAGAGGAAGAAGGAAAATTGCAGTAATTGGAGCAGGCAATGTTGGTGCAACATGTGCCTTTGTTTTAGCACAAAAAAAATTAGGAGACATAGTATTACTAGACATATACGAAGGCTTTGCAAAAGGAAAAGCTTTGGATATGAGTCAAGATGGTCAAGTTTTGAATTATGATGGAAATATCACTGGAACAGCAAATTATGAAGATATTGCTGATTCAGATGTAGTAGTAGTGACAAGTGGATTCCCTAGACAACCAGGAATGAGTAGAGAAGACCTCATTGGCAAAAATGCAGAGATAGTAAAGCAAGTGGGAGAGGGAATAAAAAAACATGCACCTGATTCAGTAATAATCATGGTAACAAATCCACTTGATTTAATGACATATCACATGTGGAAAGTCACAGGATTTCCCAAAGAAAGGATCATTGGTCAAGCAGGAGTATTAGATAGTGCAAGAATGACTCATTTTGTTGCAAAAGAAGTAGGTTGTAATGAAGAAGATGTTTGTGCTATGGTATTAGGAGGCCATGGAGATACAAT
>MDSV01173465.1_pt1 | contig 12700 bp, 14 predicted proteins | sample 810851 | NCBI WGS metagenome assembly MDSV01 (sample SAMN05326640, study PRJNA326480) | marine metagenome | isolation source: seawater | place: Atlantic Ocean: North East | collected 2012
GCCGACGCCGGCGAGCCGGATGTGTTGCAGGATGCGGGCGTCTCGCAGCCTAACTGTGTGGGCGTGCTCTGTCTTACCGATGACGATCACGTTAATCTGTATATTTCGCTGGCCAGCAAACTGCTGGCGCCCAAGCGTATGGTGTTGAGCCGGGTGGCCACCCGAGAATATGCCGGCAACATGAAATCCTTTGGCACCGATCATGTGATCGATCCCTTCGAAACCTTTGCCGAATATCTGACGAACGCAGTGTTCGCGCCCTATCGCCAACTGGCCTATAACTGGCTCATCAGCCCCAAACACCGCTCTCTGCAGTCCATGGTGGTGCCGGATGCGGGGCGCTGGGTGATCTGCGGTTTTGGCCGGTTGGGCAAGGCGATACGGCGTCGGTTTGAGCAGCAGGGCCTGGAAACGGTCATCATCGAGCCGGATCCGGCAGGCCAGGCGGTGAAGGAGGATTATCGCGTGGTCCAGGGGCTGGGCACCGAGGCGCCGACCCTGATTGAAGCGGATATCAAAAACGCCGTGGGCATTGTGGCCGGCACCGCCGACGACGCCAACAACCTCTCCATCGTCCTGACCGCCCGGGAATTGAACCCTCATCTGATGCTGGTGGCGCGGCAGAATCAGCATTCCAACGCGCCGGTGTTCAATGCCGCAAACATCCACATGATCATGGATCCCAATATGATCATTGCCCAGCGCATTATGGTACTGATCAAAACGCCGCTGCTGATTCGCTTCCTGGAAGAGATAGAAACCCATGACGAGGCCTGGTGTGAAAAACTGGTCCGGCGGTTTGATCTGATGGTCCGGGATCATCCGCTGGACAGCTGGTCCTACCGGGTGAATCAGGACAGCACCCCGGCCCTGTATGAAGGGGTCCGCTATGGGCGCGGCGTTACCGTGGGTCATCTTACCTGCCATCCCCAGGATCGCAGCCAGCAGCTGCCAGCCATGGCGCTGATGCTGCAGCGGGAGGGTAAAATCCACTTGCTGCCGGAGCCGGACTTCGAATTGAAAATCGATGATCAGTTGCTGTTCTGTGGCCGCAGCCGGGTGCAAAACACGATGTCATGGACGGTGATCAACAGCAATGTGTTAGAGTATGTGATCAGCGGACAGGACGAGGCAAAGGGATATCTGTGGCGGCACCTGTTCGGCAGCAGACGATCCAACGGATAACGGAGGCGCGGCATGAAATCCATTCCCACTTTGGCCACCACCATGACCCCATTTCCCTACAGCATTGATATCAATGCGCCGCTGAATGACGCCATTCACATGATGGAGAAGCAGGGCTTCCACCATCTGCCGGTGACCGAAGCGGGTGAGCTGGTGGGGGTGATTACCGATCGGGACATCAAGTTTGTGGAGTCCCCATTCAGCAGCGCCTCCCTGGAGGATGAGTTGTATGTCAAGGATGTCTATACCACCCGTACCTACGTGGTGGATATCCACACCGCCCTGGAAAGCGTGCTGCGGCGGATGGCGGACCAGCATCTGGGCTCCGCGCTGGTGCTGAAGCACGGTAAGCTGGCGGGCATCCTGACCCACAACGATGCGTTCCGTAAATTCGCCGAATTGCTGGAGAAGCTCACCAGTAAACCGGATGGCAATGATGCAGCCTGAAGTGCCGCCGGGGCCCAGACCGGTCCATCATACCCGTACCGGTTTCCGCAATCCTCCCGGCAGTCCGCGCCGGCCGGCCATCAGTGGTGAGCTGGCCCGGGAGGCCGCACACTTTATGGGCGAGTTGATACGATTGGCGGGCCACAACCCGTTGCCGGCGGATCATGTGATTCCCGAGCCGCTGGCCCTGGCTGGCTACCAGCAATTGGGTCAGCGGGACAAATTACTCTGGTTGGGCCACGCCAGCTTTCTGCTGCAGCTCAATGGCACCACCTTTCTCACCGACCCTTACCTCACCGAATACGCCGCCCCGGTGCCCACCCGGGGCACCCGCCGCCTGATACCGGCAGCGGTTGCCATTGAAAGCCTGCCGCCGGTGGACTGCGTGCTGCTGTCCCACAATCATTACGATCATCTGGACAGCAAAGCCCTGCGTCGGCTGGCCCGGCGCTTCCCCCAGGCCCCGGTGGTAGTGCCCCTGGGTCTGGCCGCCATGCTGCGGCAGCTGGGATTCAGACAGGTGGTGGAACTGGACTGGTATCAGCAAAGCCGGCATCCCCAATTTGCGATTACCGCCGTGCCCGCCATTCACATGTCCCGTCGCGGGCTGTTCGATTTCAATAAAACCCTGTGGTGTGGATTTGCCCTGGAAGCGGGCGGGCAGCGCATTTATTTCGCCGGGGATACCGCCTACGGCCCGGTATTCAAGGACATCGGTGAGCGCTGCGGCCCCTTTGATCTGGGGCTGGTACCCATTGGCGCCTACCAGCCCCGGTCACTGATGGCGTCGGTCCACACCACGCCTGAAGAGGCCGTGCGGATTGGTATCGACATCAATGCCCGGCACCTGATCGGCATGCACTGGGGCACCATTCGCCTCACCACCGAGCCCATGGACGAGCCTCCCCGGCGCTTCCTGGCGGCCCCCGGTGAGGTATCCCGCCAGGTGATGAAAATCGGCGAGTCCCTGGCCCTGCACTGAACCAGCTGGATTAGCGGGCGAAGCGCTTGCGGTATTCGGTGGGGGAGAGTGAGACCTCCCGTTTGAACAGCCGGCGAAACGAGCTGACATCCACGTAGCCCACTTTTTCGGTGATGTCATCCACGCTGAGGCTGGTGGACTCCAGTAGCCGTTTGGCTTCATCAATCCGAAGTTTCTGGAAATACTGTTTGGGCGGCTTGCCGGTGGCCTGATTGAAGCGGCGGATGAAAGTGCGGGGACTCACCGCCAGTTGTCGGGCCAGGGCGTCCAGTTGAAATTCCTGATCCAGGTTTTCCTGCATCCACTGCACTGCGGTTTTCACCAGTTCGTCCGGCTGTTTGAAATGATGGGGTATCGGAATGTAAGGCGCCTGGGTGGAATCCTTGTTGGCCAGCATCACCGTTTTGGCACAGCATTTGGCAATCTCCGGGCCGGCAAAGCGCTCGATCAGGCGGATACACAGATGCAGATAAGCGGTGACTGCACCGGAACAGTAGACCTGGTTGTGCTCCGTGACCACTTGCTCCAGGCGCAGGCGCACCCTGGGGAACGCGTCACTGAAATGGTGTGCCAGCCACCAACTGGTGGTGGCGTCGGAGCCGTCCAGCAGACCGGTATCCGCCAGCAGGAACGAGCCGCTGCAATTGGAGGCGATGGCGGCGCCCGCGGCGTGATGGGCCCGGATCCGGTCCCCCAGCAGGGCGCGCATTTCCCGGGTTTTCTCCAACACCTCGAAGCCGTAGGCATGGTCGATGGCGGGGATCATGCAAATGTCCGGCTGGCCCACATCGTCGTAACGACAGTCCACCGCCACGGTAATGCCCGTTGAGGTATGTACCGGTTTGCCGTCCGGCGAGCAGATGATCCAGGAAAACAGTGGCCTGCCGGCGCCTTCCTTGCGCACCCGTTGATGGGTATTGGCGATATGGAAGATGTCTGTGGGCCCGGTCAGAGAAGTCGATAAACAGCCATCATAGGCGAATATTGCCAGATTAGTGGTCATTTTTGGCTCCCTGGTGTGGCAATATATGCAGCAATGTTGTCATAAATGCCACTATTCGCTTTCGAGGTCAAGGCGTAATCTGAGTCAGTGGTTGACTGCAGGTCACAGAGGAGGACAAGCGATGATAACGCTCCATTCAATCGGACTGCCAGGCACCCTGGGAGAGATCGCCAGACCACGACCCCGGTACAACAGCGAACCATTAACGGCAGTATTGCTGCAGCGGGGGCTTCAGGGTCTGAATTTGAGCGCCCGCCTGGTGATTGGCAGCGGCCTGGCCTGGTTGATCCATTGGCTGTTGCCGGTGATCCTGCCCCTCAATTTCTTTGCCGCCCTCAGCGCCGGGCTGGTATTGCTCTATCTGGCCAATCTGGCGGACGTGCAGCGGCTGCGGGACGGCCTGTTCTGTGTATTGCCCGGATTATTGGTCTGGATCATTCTGGCCTACGCGCCGGACCAGGCGGCGGCGGTGGCGCTGACTTTGTTTATTCACCTGATGCTGGCATTCTTTGCCGCCACCGCTGGCATCAGCGGTGGTTTGCGCGAGCTGCAGTTGTGGCCGGTGCTGTTTGGCTTCAATCTGATGGTGCTGGCAGGGGTGGCGCAGGCCTATCTCTGAACCGGGGCTGGAGGCTGGCGACGCCGGGAACTATCACTTTTCAGTCCGGTCAAATCAGCAGCGTTTGATCCCCTGAACAGTGCTCGTAAAGTGTAAGAGGAGTTTCCGATGCCGACAGCAAAATCGGTTCTGGCGTTGTTGTGTTTATTGGTTTTTTCCGCCCCAGCCATGGCGGTGTGGCCTCTGCAGGATGGCGATGGCAGGCAGTTGCCGTCCCTGGCGCCCATGCTGGAAAAAGTGAATCCGGCGGTGGTGAACATCGCCACCTTTGCCAACCAGCAGGCCATGAACCCGCTGATGAATGATCCGTTCTTTCGGCATTTTTTCGGCCCCGGGCAACGCTCACCGCAAATGCGGCGGTCCCAGAGTGCCGGCTCCGGTGTGATTGTGGATGCTGACGAAGGCACGGTGATTACCAATTTTCACGTTATCGACGGCGCTGACGAGATCAAAGTGTCCCTCAACGATGGCCGCACCTTCGACGCCAAGCTGGTGGGCTCGGATCCGGATGTGGACATCGCCATTCTGGACATCGACGGTGACAATCTCAGTGAAGTAAAAATTGCCGATTCGGATTCCACCCGGGTGGGGGATTTCGTGGTGGCCATTGGTAACCCCTTCGGCCTGGGGCAGACGGTGACCACCGGGGTGGTCAGCGCCATTGGACGTACCGGTCTTGGGATTGAGGGTTACGAGAACTTCATCCAGACCGACGCCTCCATCAACCCGGGCAACTCCGGCGGCGCCCTGGTGAACCTGAACGGTGAACTGGTGGGAATCAATACCGCCATTATCGCCCCCGCGGGAGGTAACGTGGGTATCGGCTTTGCGATTCCCACCAACATGGCCCGTCACAGTCTCGAACAGATTCTGGAGCACGGGGAGGTGAAGCGGGGCCAGCTGGGGGTCATCATTCAGGATCTGACGCCGGAGCTGGCACAGGCTTTTGACCTGGATGGCACTCAGGGCGTGGTGATTTCCGAGGTGCAGGAAGACTCCGCCGCCGACAAAGCCGGACTGCAGCAGGGTGACGTGATTATTGAGTTTGATGGCAAGCCCATGCGCTCCGCTGCGCAGCTGCGCAACGCGGTGGGTGTGCATAAGGTGGGCGACAAGGTCAGAATCAAGGTTGTCCGGGATGGCGATGAGAAGATTATCAAAGCCCGCATCGGGGAATCCCAGGGCAATGTGCTTGCCTCGGGCGGTCTGCACAAGTTTCTCGATGGCGCCCACCTGGTGGATAACAAACAGCCCAGTGGCGTTCTGGTACAGACTATTGATCCCGGATCCGCGGCTCAGATGTCCGGCTTGCGGGCTGGGGATATTATCACCAGTGTCAACAAGCAGCGGATAGAGAGCCTGAAGGAGCTGAAGGGGGCGGTGTCCAAAAGCCGTGACCAACTGCTGTTGCGGGTGATTCGCGGAAACGCCGCCCTGTATCTGGTATTGAAGTGATAGCTCAGGCCCCCGGTTGGCGGGGGCCGGTCTGCGTGTCACCGCGGTAGGCAACCGTACTCCCGCGATTCCGGAGTTGGGGCTGGGCATCCCCGGGGGTCACTTGTACAATGGCCCCTTCCATTTCATCCCGAACCGCAAGCTTCCCGATGAAAAAACTGCAGTTTCCCCGCTTTCGCCGCAGGCGAAACTCAAATTCCACCTCCGCTCCGGAACCCACGGTGGAGGGTATCCGCTGCAAGCTGGCCCACTATCAGCCGCGGGAAGGGCCCGCCAGTTTTCGTTTGGGCGGCACCTATCCTGTCAGTGAGATTGACGAGGACCGGCTGCAAGCCGAGACGGAGCGCAAGCCTTTGCATAAGAATCGACCAGACAACGACTAACACTCATTTTCAGGTGCGAATCTCACATCTTTTCATTTGACAACTATTCTCATTGCAATTAACCTCCAGGCAACAGTGTGGAGGAAAGCCAAGGTTATGTACGTATGTGTCTGTAAAGCGGTGACGGAAAAGCACATTCAGCAGGCGGTTAAATCCGGCGTCAATGATTATCGTTCATTCCGGGATCGAACCGGCGTCGGGTCGCAATGTGGCAAGTGCGGGACGGAAGCCAAAAGCTGTTTCCGCCAACATGCCGTGCCTCAGTGACCAATGCTTTGCAAATAGCCCGATAAAGGGTTACTTTTTGCAGGCTCATCACCGTGGCCGGCCGGTGTGTTGTTAGACTGTCTGCAAGAGGAGACCCCCATGAAGGGCGACGCAAAAGTCATCGAATATCTGAATAAAGTCCTGGGTAATGAGCTGCTTGCTATTAACCAGTATTTTCTGCACAGCAAGATGTACAAGAATTGGGGCCTGACCGAGCTGGCGGAACACGAGTATCATGAATCCATCGATGAGATGAAGCATGCCGACAAGCTCACCGATCGCATTCTTATGCTGGAGGGGCTCCCCAATTATCAGCATCTGGGCAAGCTTAAAGTGGGTGAGGAAGTGAAAGAGATACTGGAGTGCGATCTCAAGCTGGAAATGGAAGCGGTGCCGGATCTGAAAGAGGCCATCGCCCACTGCGAAAAAGTGAAGGATTACGTCTCCCGGGAGCTTTTTGTTTCCATCCTGGATTCCGAGGAAGAGCACATCGACTGGCTCGAGACTCAGCTGGACCTGATTGAAAAAGTGGGTATGAAAAATTACCTGCAGTCCAAAATGAGCAGCTGAGGGCTACCACCGGCGCATTAAGGCGGGCCGGGCCCGCCTTTTTGATTCGCTCGTCACGGCAACTCCTGGTTATGTCACGGCCCCTGAACTGCCAGCCAACGGCGAAATTCCTGCTCCGGATTGGCCGTGGTCCAGATCTCTGATAACGGGGGTTGTTGCCAGAAATCCATGCCCCAACGTAACTGCGCCACCAGGAATTGGAGCAGCCCGTGAGCCTGATTCAATCCCAGCCTGCGCCCCTGATTCAAACCGTTTTCAACCCGCCGGCGGAACTGCAGGGGATGCCATCTGGCCGCCAGATCTGAGTACTGCTCCCATAAGGCAACTTCGAAATCCTCAGTCTGCAGGCCCTGGAACTGCGCCTGAAACGCAGCCAGGTGGTGCGCCTGCAGGATCCAGGGTGATGCTGGCTCGGGGGCGCGGACCTGGGGTTGCTCCGCCAGCTGATAATATCGCCAACACCCTGTATCAGGGTCCGGCACTACCAGTAACTCGGCCGGCCCCAGCAATTGAGCCCTTTCCCGGAGTGAAAGCACCGGTAACAAACGGTTCAGAACCTGACCGTCCCAGTAGCGGAACAACCATTCAGAGGCGTCATTGAGAGAGGCACGCATCCGCCCTTGCCAGTACGGAATCTGTTGTCGCATTGACTGTGACGACCTGAACCAGATGACACCGGTACGGGTATCACTGGCCTGCTCCACCCAGGGATATTCTTTCGCGGTCACCGCCACCAGATAAGCTGAATAGGGCAGACAGGGCGCCAGCTCGGTGCCGGCAAACAACGGATAATAGTCGGCCTCGGGCCCGTGTAAAAAAAACGTGGTCAGAGCTCCGTCGGGGCGGGTGCCATCCAACAGGGCGAACCAGCGCTTCGGGCGCTCAATATCTTCCAGCAGCGCTTCCGCCAGTTCCGGCCGGTTAATCAACCAGGAATCCATTAACGTCTGTTCGCGACAGTGCTATTTTCGATAGAGAAATTCCTGGACCGAATCCGCCAGCTCCGGCGGCACCAGCGCCAGCATTTTTTTACGCACATTTAGCAGCATGATTCGCACGTTGGTGACAGAATGCCCAGTACGTTCGGCTATCTCCCTGGCGCTGAGTCCTTCACACACCGCGTAGCGGATATGGCGGTACTGCACCGGTGTCAGAAAGGAGCGCACCATCTCCAGCATGACCGTGATCCGATCCTGCTCCACTTGCGCTTCCCGGTCCAGGATGTCCGGATCAGGCTCATGATGTTCCGCCGCAAAGAACGCCACATCCCGAGATGCCACCTGAGCGGCCCTGTGATGAGGTTCGAAATCGCCACCCCAGGCGCCGTTCGGATCCACTCCCTCATGAGCGGGGGCGATCTGATCCAGGGTTACGTAGGATGGGTACTCCCGGATAATGGCATCCACCATCCGGGTACTGGTAATCATTTTCAGAGTGCCCAGCATGATCTGGTTGCGGCGGTTACCCCGGGCATCCAGGTTCTTCTGGTGAACCGCATGCAATGGGCGATAGGCAATATCGCAAAACAGACTTAGCATGGAATCCGTGGCATCACTGGGCAGGTACTGAATACCAATTTTTTTAATCAGGCTGGCGCAATAGCGATTAAAATTGGCAGCAATAAACAAGTGGATGTTAAGTTGGCGCCAGTCCCCATCCGCCCAATCCGTGAGATCGCGGTAGTGTGAGATACTCTTTATCATGGTCACTCCCATCCTTAGAGATTGACGGGTCAAAGCCTGTGGCGTCATAAGCCCCCGCTTATGTGGCTGTGCCCGTCGGCCACCAAACAAGTGGCTCAGAACGCCGGCAAGATTAGCAATGGCCATCATACAACACAACTGGATCGCAAAAGTTTGAGCAATTTCTCACACGAATTTGTGAGAAAGTTGGGAAAAAAAATGTCGGTTTCGACGGTGCGAATTATCGTTACCGTTTTCATACAAAATAAAAATAAAATGTGCTGAGAAATTCCAGAAATACTTGCGCCTGCCCTGTCTCTCTAAGTTTGGTTGAGCGATAGTGTGTGCAAAAACCTGCGCAGCGTTCATTTTTTTCAGTCTGAACATGGAAATCGGATCAGGGTAAATACCGGCGTAAGGTGCGATGCAGCAGCACCATTTGCTCCAGCTGCTCCGCGGTGGACAGAGGGAGGGAAATAGCCGCCCGCACCAGATGTTGTTGGTGCAGGCTGCGCCAGAAATTACAGCCGCCGGCGTTCAGATACAGTCGTATCAGATAAGTCTGATTCCGCCAGGCCAGGGACGGTTGTGGGGCTTGCCATAGCGCCGTCAACAGAGACTGGTGTTGCGGGTGGAAATAATCCCGTAAGGTCCGGGTCAGAGACTCATCGGCGGTGTCGCATTGACGCGGTGCGGTAGGGTCCAGAAACCGGGCCCGGGAAACCCTGACCAACTGGTGGCCGGCTGCATGCAAACTGTGCAACCGGGTGCTGCTGAAGGCATCCACCCGGGCCGCTTCAAGACTGGCAAGGGCCGCTTCCGGTGCACCTCCCAGGGCCTGGTGCCAGGCGATTTCGAGCAATACCGCGGCGGGATCGCCATTGAGCTCTAATGCCTGTGTTACCAACTGTCGTTTCAGGCCCAGGGCTTTGGCGTCCTCCACCTGCAGCAGATATTGCTCCAGTAACAGGCTTTCAGCACGCACCGCCCACAGATCGTGGAAGGGGCCACGCAGCTGCGGTATCAGGGCGGCGGCGGGTTGCAGCTTGCCGGAGCGCAGCAGTTGCAAAAAATTCTCCTCCCGCTGCAGTCGTTGCCAGGTCTCCGTTGCCGGATATTGGCCATCCGGATTACCGGCGGCTTGCCGCAACTCAAACGCCCATTGTTGTCGCAGGTCGGCTGTCAGCGGGCTGGTAGTGGCCGCGGTCTGATCCATGTGCTGTTGGATGTGCTGTTGCAAGCAGTGCTGCGGGCTTTGCTCTCCACAGCTCGCGGCGCGGCCGGGCAGCGCCATGATCAACAGCAGCAGGCAGTAACCCGCCCGGCGGCCGCGGCGGGCGGCTTCAAGGCCCATGGCTGGTACGCAAGGTGGGGAACCCCTGCCGCTCCAGCCAGTGCAGAGCCCGGTCGCGATTGGGGGCCTGATATTCCCAATGCAAAAACGCCGCAGAATGTGGTTCCTGATCGGAACTGGGCACCAACTGGTGGCAACACTCGTGATAGAGCAGGTACTTCAGTACAAATTGCGGCGCCCCCAGTTCCTGTAGATGGGGGTGAATGGCGATCAGCGAGCGGTCGGCGTAATAACAGGCCGCGGGCACTGCTCTGACCGTTGCGCAATGACGGTTGTATTCCCGGGCATAGCGTTGCCAGCGCTCATCGCCCTGCCGCTTGTAGATATGGCACAACAGGAGCTTTGATTCCGGGTGGTTGGCATCGGCACAGGCGGTGAGGGGTTGGAGGGCGGCGCTGAGGTTGCCCTGTTGCAGACAGCTTCTGGCCTGTTGCAGTTGGTTAAACAGCGGATCACCAGGTTCGATCTGAATCCCCGGTTCCCCCACAAACAGAGAGACGGTGCCCCGAGGTACCTGCCAGATGACTTCGGCCTGGATCTTGTTGTGAAAAAAGCGCTTGTTAACGCCGGCTAACAGTTGAAACAAAAACGGATCATCCGCATCCCGGCCGGCGAAGTGGTCACACTCCGCCTGAATGGTTGCCCTCATGCTGTCCCCCACGTTCCTTGTTATTGGCCCGCCGTTCGCGGATGAGTTATCCGCTAAGGATTTATAGGCGGCCATTGGCAAACTACCTGCCGATTCTCAGTATTTGAGCAGTGCCGCACCCGGGACCGACTCCCGCATGGATGACCGTCAACGTCACGGCTGGTAGCGGCCTGGGTATCCGGCTGATTCAGCCGTTGCTGATTATAAAGACGGGGTGGGGGCAAAAAAGTAGGATATTTCTCACTTGTCCGTACGTGATCTATCGTTTTGTCGCAGCTGCTCGAGGATACTGTCCACCTTGCGGTCCAGGTTGTCCAGGCGTTCCTCAAGGTCCAGCAGTTTGCGCAGTTCCCGCTGCTCATACCGCAGTTCACGCTCACTGGAACGGGACAACAGGTAGGCTGAAACATTGGCGGTGATCAGGGACACCAGGCAGATGCCCATCAGGATCAACAGGGAGGCAAAGATCCGTCCTTCGGTGGACTGGGGCACCACGTCGCCATAGCCCACGGTGGTGACGGTGACCCAGGCCCACCATACGCCTTCGGCGGCGGAACCAATTCCCGGGTCGATGCCGGCGATCAGGATGCCGGCACCGGTGATGAAAATGGCACTGATCACCAGGGTCTTGCCCAGGTGGTTCTGCTGCAGCACGTTCATCACAATGCGGAAGTTATGACTGAAGAAGCCGATCAAAAACAGTAGCCGGATCAGCCGCAACATCCCGAATTGGTCATTGGCCTGGAACAGGGGCGGAAATGCCAGCACGATAATGGCGACGTTGGCCCAGTTGCGCCGCAGGTGGCGCCATTTTTCACTGGCCAGGGTGGTCAGCAGACTGGTTTCCAGCAGGAAGAATCCCCACACAATCCAGTCGAACACCAGGCGCTGGCGGGATTCCAGCAGGCCGTTGCTCACCAGATACCAGTCCAGCAATATCCACAGGGCGATGATCAGCATGGGGGCTTCCAGGTAGCTGCCCCACTTTACGGCTTTGGTATTTTCCGCCGGGTGCACGCCACCGAAGCCCATAAAGACGTCGATGGTGTTTTTATGCAGGTTGGGTCGCAATTCGGTGTCACCCCGTGCTGGAGGCTGTGGTCACCGGCCCGGCGCCGGCCCCTGCAATAACCATAGACCATGGTCCGGCTACTGACAGGCGCCGTGGTGAACGTTGGAACTCCGGTTCACCATTCACTGCGACGTTTACGGCCACTGCTTTTCATAAACAACCAGGCGATGATCATACCCAGTACCACCGCGGCGGCGCCCCACTGAAAGCCCTCTTTGAGTTTTTCCTCGGATAGCCGCATGTTGTCCACTTTCAGCTTTTCGATATCCACCTTCAGCAGTTCCGCTTCCTCCTGCAACTGTCGATAGGCCTGTTCCGTGGCTATGGCATTGCGGGACACTTTCTGAATGCGATCCAGCTCCTGTTGCAACTGCTCAGTGCTCTGGCTCATTTTGCTGTGATCGGATTGCAGAGAATCAAGCTGATTTTCCGTGGAACCCAGTTGCTCCTTGAGCTGGCCGTTCTCCTGTTGCAGGCGTTCGATTTGTTGCAGGGCACGGACCAGGCGGTCGCGGGCAATGGGTTCTTCGGTGGTGTACTGGGATTGAATCCAGCCGGTTTTGCCATCCACCCGCACCTTTATCCACTCACCGGATTCCTCCAGGATCTCCATGGAGGTGCCGCTACGCAGGAAATCGATAATCCGGTATTCCAGGCTGGGGCCACTGCGCAGGTCCACCCGCAGGTTGTCGTGGATGTAGACGGTTTTTGCCAGCGCCGGTGTGACCCAGGCGGTGAGCAATAAAAATATAAAGGAGCAAAGCCGTTTTCTCACTGTGGTTCCCCGTTTTGATATTGATGATGGCGGGTTGCGGCGGATTGATTTTCCGCCAGCGGGTCAGGGCATAACTTTTTTATAAGGTTTGACCACCACCTGCTGATAGACGCCGGCGCTGACATAGGGGTCAGCATCCGCCCAGGTCTGGGCCGCGGCCAGATTTTCGAATTCGGCAATCACCAGGCTGCCGCTGAAACCGGCCTCGCCGGGGTCTTCACTGTCAATGGCCGGGCAGGGTCCGGCCACCAGCAGGC
>MDSV01018400.1_pt1 | contig 12699 bp, 13 predicted proteins | sample 810851 | NCBI WGS metagenome assembly MDSV01 (sample SAMN05326640, study PRJNA326480) | marine metagenome | isolation source: seawater | place: Atlantic Ocean: North East | collected 2012
AGTTTCTGTTTTTCCAATTACTCGATTGTCTACGCAAATTACTGTCAAATATAAATTAACGAGTGTCGTACGTAGACACGAATATTTGGCGTATTATCTATTAAATAATACACGCCAGGTCACGCTGTCTACGTATCTCTTTCTTTTCACAATTTCAAAGAGCTAGAGTGCAAAAAATAACGTGGCTCAAAAATTTTTTTATTTGAACCCAATCACTCTTCACATTCTTTTATGCTTAAAGTCGCACATCCAGCCTATAATCACATAAAAAATCTTTTTTTTAAGTATGGTAGACTGTCATATCTAGATATATTCAAAGTATGAATATGTCAACTAAAAATAGAAAATAAATGTACAATTTTAATATTTAAATTTAAAAGGTAATTATTCTTAATTATTTACTCTTATTCAAAGTCAATGAGTACGTTTTTTACTGAGAATTTTGGACTAGTTTTTTTTTAATAACTGCAATAAGATTTTAAGATGCAGTTTTTAGCAAAAAATAAGATAATTATTATTATTTCCTTAATAATTATTCCAATTCTAATGTTCTTGTATTTCAAGAAGGCTGTTCAACCTGTGCAAATCATCTCCAGCCCCAATACGGCAAATATAATACTGACCGAAGAGTTTATTAGCCAAAATACTGCTATTATCTCAAGTGACGGCCAAATATTTCAATCAGACTCCAGCCAAAGTGAAATTATTGGTATGGAGGAGATAAATAATTTTGAATTAGTTGATAAACATCAATTTATTTATGGCGATACAATAATCGGTATTTTGAAAAGTAGGGGCTTTGAACTATCTGAGGCAATTGCTCTCTCAAATGCCGTAAACCCTATTATTCCGGTAAAATTAATTCAGATTGGTGATCTAATTGAGATATACAGATCTGAGAAAGATAAATCTTATAAAATAATTTTAATTACAAAAAGTGCTCGAGTGGCAGTAGTTAAAGAAAAGGGTAGTTACAAAGCAGATTTAATAAGCAAGCCTGCAAAATTAAATTATGTGTTTAGAGAATTTCTAATTGATGATAATTTTTACGATAGCTCAATAAGAAATGGGATTCCAGAGTCAATACTCAACAAAGCCATTGAATTACACAGCAAAAATATAAATTTTTCTCGTGATATCAGAGTTGGAACGAAGTCAAAGTTATATTTTACAGATAACCAGAGCTTTAAGAAAGGTGAAAATGGTAAGTTTGAGCTTCTTTATTCGTCGCTTTATAATCCAATAATAAATGAAGAATTTTTCTTGTTTGAAACTGCAGATGAGAAGAAAGATTACTATGATACAAATGGTATTGGTGCTGGTGGAATGAAGATTATAACTCCGTTAAGAAAGTTAGTTGAAACCTCGAAATATGGTATGCGGATTCATCCGGTGTCTGGGGAAGAAAAAATGCACTATGGAATTGATTATGCCGCTAAACTCAATGAACCAATATTTGCAATTGCTGATGGGGTAGTTGACTTTATTGGTGATAAGGGGGATTTTGGAAAATATATAAGGCTATCTCATGCAAATAACGTAAAGTCAGCATACGCCCATCTCAATAAGTTTTCAGAAAACCTTGTAAAAGGTAGCTTGGTAAACCAGTCAGATATCATAGGTTTTACCGGGCAAACAGGATTAAGTACGGGGACTCATCTTCATTATGAAATAATTGTTAATGAGAAAAGAATAAATCCAAACAAATTTGATGAGGAAATTAGTAATTATTATCTTGGTCAGCAGGAGCTTATGAATTTTTTTATTTTTAGAAATAAAGTTCTTGAAGATATTGAACAACTATAAAAAATTACTTTCCGATGGACTGCTCACCTATTGAAGCAGGTATGATCTCGCTTGGATCTACATTATCTGAAACTGGTTTCGTTTTTGTTATTACTTTTTCTTTTGTGTTATCAGTAGCCGTAAGCCCATTAGAAATGTTTTGATCTTCGGTATTTGGGTTTTGGGATCTTTGTATTTTTAGCTCATTGGCATCAACAATTCGCTGGTAATGCTCAGCGTACTGGAGATAACTTTCGGCAGCTATTGGGTCACCTGAGGACTGTGACTCCCTCGAGAGTGATAGGTATTTTTCAACAATTTGTGTCGCACTACCTTTGATTTTTATATCAGGACCATTCGACTCTAGTAGTCTAGAAGATGTACCTGGTCTTCTTGGTCTATTTCTATTTTTTCTCTTTGTTGGTAAAAGTACCATATGTTCCTGTCCAAATAAACACTACGCATCTTTTAGTATTTATGAATATATTTGATATTGGCTTTTACTGAGTATGATAGACTGCATTGTCTTATGTCAGTGTGTTGATTGATAACTCAGTTTCAGTTGTATATATATATAATTATCGTAGAAATTTCAAACTATTTAACAAAAAAAATTAAAATTTTGAGACTATTACCCTTTTTCGATTTGAAAAATCATAATACAAAATCATATTTTCTCTTTCAAATCCAAGGCTTACAAGAAAATGAAATAGATCGTCGACCGTATTTTCGTAAATTTCCATAATTAAAAATTTTTCTTTATCATTATTTTTATTTTTTATATTTGTAGCTATTTTTTTATAGTGCTCAAGACCATCCATCCCACCGTCGAGAGCAACTAATGGATCATTATGTAATACTTCAAGCGGGAGTGATTCAAGTTCTTCCCTAGGGATATAAGGTGGATTTGATATTAATATATCAAATTTATTAAAATCAATGGCATCAAGCCAATCAGATACAATAAAAGATACTCTATCATTAATCAGATACTCCCTTGCATTTTTTTGGGCAATATTTATTGCATCTTCAGATATATCAGTGCCAATACCTTTGAAATTAGGAAATTCAAGTAATAAAGTGGATATCAAACATGCTGAACCAGTTCCAAGATCAACAACGGAACAACTTGTATCCTTTGCATAAATTTCCTTAATTATATTAATTATCAACTCAGTCTCAGGCCTTGGATCCAATACATTGCAACTGACACTAAATTGTCTACCATAGAATTCTCGCTTGCCTGTTATATTTGAAATTGACTCGCCTTCAGACCGTCTTTTTATTAATTTTCTATATTTGCTAATTTTTTTATCGTCTAGCTTCAAATTAGAATTGATGATAAGATATTCCTTGGACACATCAAGCATGAAGGATAGTAGAATTTGACTTTCTAAATAAGAGGTTTCTATTTTATTTTTTTTAAGTTCACGGTTCCCATCACTAAGGATTGTCTCTATTTTTTGCATCTTTTACTTGGTTTCACCTGCCATAATTTGGGCTTTATCTTCAGCAATCAGCGCATCAATAATTTCTTGAAGACCTTCTGATTCCATTATTGATACAAGCTTATGTAATGTAAGATTTATTCTGTGATCTGTCACTCTACCTTGGGGATAATTATAGGTACGTATTCTTTCTGATCTGTCACCGCTTCCAACTTGTAACTTTCTGTTTGAGGCTCTTTCTTGATCCATTTCATTTTTTTCTTTTTCATAAAGTCTGGCTCGCAAAACTTTTAGTGCTTTTTCACGATTTCTATGCTGTGATTTTTCATCCTGCTGTGATACTGTAATTCCCGAAGGCAGATGAGTAATCCTAACTGCACTATCCGTTGTATTCACTGATTGTCCACCAGGACCACTCGCTCTGAAAACATCAATCCGAATATCTTTGTCTTCAATTTTCACATCAACCTCTTCCACCTCCGGAAGGACAGCTACTGTTGCTGCAGAAGTATGAATTCTCCCACTTGACTCTGTGTTTGGCACTCTTTGCACTCTATGCACCCCCGACTCAAACTTCAAGTTTTGATATACATTATTTCCTGTTATATTTGCAATGAACTCTTTATAGCCTCCAAATTCTCCTTCGTTTGAATGCATAACTTCAACTTTCCATTTATTGTTATCCGCAAATCTTAAATACATCCGGGCAAGATCTCCAGCAAATAACGCTGCCTCATCCCCTCCTGTTCCTGCTCGTATTTCAATAATTACACTTCTTTTATCATCCGCATCCTTTGGCAGAAGAAGTTCGCTAATAACAACTTCTATTTTTTCTAGTTTTTGTGTTAAAATATCTATCTCGCTCTTTGCCATTTCAACAACGTCATTCTCCTCAGAGTCAGAACTCAAAATATCATCTAAATCACTTTTTTCTTTCTGAACTGCGCGGTATTCAATAATTACTTTCGCAATCTCCTCCAAATTTGAAAACTCAATCGCCAATTCCGCATATTTATTTCTATCACCAGATAGAGTCAGCATTTGATTCTGAATATCTTCGTAATTTTCAAGTATTTTATCTAATTTCTTATCATCCAACATACTAGTATCACTATTCTCTGGTTAAAAAAGAATACTCTTTAGATCAATCTCAATAACACCATCCATTTGACTTTGTGTTGTATTTATAAGGGTATCGTTATAAATAATTAGTATATTTGACAGATTGTCTGTTAACAATGTTTCATTACCTTTAAAGTTAAAAAAAAACCTCTCTCCCATCCTAAAATTTCTTGATATATAGCTTATGTTTTGGTTATTTATGACCTCAACCCAAACATCATCTTTTGCCTGTATTTCTATCGTATTTAATTTTGTAATAAGTGGTTTATTTTTTTTTTCAGAGTCTGTGTAGACGTCGAGGCCTTGCATTTTATAATCAATTTTTTTTACGTCGTGGTATAAATCGACATTCATTTCGCTATCTTTATTCAAGATATTCAAACCTTTTAATAGCTCCCTCCCATAAAACTCATCATCAAAAATGATTACGGCAGAGGTCACTAATATTAATGTGAAAATAATGTTTCTAAAAATTGATAGGACCCACTGATTGTAACCTCTTTTTGTGGTTTTTTTGTCAGATATTTTCAGTTGCTTTTGTATGAGCATTTTGAGCTTTTTTTTGTCTTCACCCGAAACGCGGACAAACTCAGAATACTTATTTACTAGGTTGAAAGCATATTGATCATTGGGCATTTCTATAAAAAAATTATTTTCGATCGCGTCTAAGTATTCGATTGGGGCATTAAGCTCATTCGCGCAATCTGAAATTAATTTTCCTTGCTTCTTCCTCCAACTCTGAAGGATACCTCCTATAGTCTCATCTTGCATTTTAAACACTTAATCTAATATGTTGAAGTCTAGTTTTGATCAAGCCCGTATACTGAGTGCAGGGCTCTCATTGCTTTTTCAATTTGCCGCAAGTCAATGAGGACGCTAACCTTGATTTCTGAAGTTGTTATAGCCTGTATGTTTATACCTTTTTCGGCTAGTATTGAAAACATTTGAGCTGCAACACCAGCATGACTTCGCATACCAACACCAATTATAGAAACTTTTGCAATTTCTTTTGACTCCTCAAGCTTTGCATACTTTACTTTATCGCCTAAATTATCTATAACCAATCTCGCTGCACTCAAGTCAGACTCCTGCACAGTGAATGTTAAATCAGTATGCATACCATCAGCTGAAATATTCTGTACTATCATATCAACATTTATTCCACTATCCGCCAGATTACCAAAAATTTCTGCCGCTACCCCCGGTTTGTCCTCAAGCTGCTGAATAGTAACTTTAGCCTCATTTTTTGAGTATGCAATTCCACTTACAACTTTATCTTCCAATATTCTTTCCTCGTTTGTCACAATTGTCCCTATATTAGTGCTATTCTCAACATTTTCAAAATTATTTTCACTGAATGTTGACCTAACCCTAATTGGCATGTTGTAGGACATAGCCAACTCAACTGATCTTGTTTGCAAAACTTTTGCCCCTTGAGATGCCATTTCTAACATTTCTTCAAATGATATAATATTCAATTTTTGTGCTTTTGGAATTACTCTTGGATCTGAAGTATAAACACCATCAACATCCGTGTATATATCGCAAAGATCAGCGTTTATAGCACATGCAATTGCAACAGCTGTAGTATCAGAGCCCCCTCTACCAAGTGTTGTTATTCTGTTTTCCTGCGATATGCCTTGGAAACCTGCAATGATTGGAACAACACCATCCTCTATAAGCTTATCGAGATAGTCGGACTTAACATCATTAATCCTTGCAGATCCATGCATGCCAATTGTTATTAGTGGTATTTGCCAGCCCTGAATAGATTTAGCATTTATGTTTCTCTTATTTAAAATCATCGAGAGAATTGCTGAGCTTACTTGCTCCCCACTGGAAATGATAACATCTTTCTCAGATTGCTTCGTATTACTACCAACTTGGTCTGCTAAGCTTATGAGTCGGTCAGTTTCGCCTGCCATTGCAGACACAACAACGGCTAATTTTAATCCAGCCGATAATTCTCTTTCTATATGATCTGCTACTTTAGACATACAATCAAAATCAGCCATTGACGTCCCGCCAAACTTCATGACAATTTTCTTACAGTTTTGATCCATACTAGACTTGAGTTCTATCTATTTCAGTTTTATATATAATATATATTTTAATACTTACTGCAAGTTGAAGTATGGATCCTGAAATGAATAAAACTGTCGATCAATTAGAAATAAAGAAATTTTCAAAAATATCTTATGATTGGTGGAATCCAGATGGGAAATTTGGAACGCTTCATAAGATTAATCCGATCAGGGTAAAATTCATGCTTGATTTAATTTTTAAGAAAAAAGAGATTGATATCTTTGGCGAAAGTCCACTTAAACAATTTAGAGTATTAGATATTGGATGTGGCGGTGGGTTGTCATCCGAGCCTTTTGCAAAACTGGGTGCTCACGTTTGTGGTGTTGATGCAGACAAGCACGCAATAGATGTCGCCGAGAGCCACGCAAAGAGTGAAAACTTGAGAATTAATTACAAGAATTGCTCTATAGAAGATCTATCGATCAAAAAGGATGGAAAATTTGATATTATTTTAATTTTGGAGCTACTCGAGCACATAGATGATATAAACCATTTTCTTTCCGTTGCATCAAAGTACTTGAAAAAAAATGGAGTCATTTTTGTGTCGACTATAAATAAAAATTCGAAGTCATTGATTTTGGCAAAATTTGCCGCTGAGTATATTCTTAATTGGGTTCCGCGAGGAACGCATGACTGGAATAAATTTATTACACCAAGTAATTTGAGTCAGATGATGGAACGACATGGATTTGTTGAAGTATTGCGGACGGGTATTATATTCAATCCAGTTAGTCTAAAATGGAAGCAATCAACAGACGTTAGCGTCAATTACATAACATCTTTTTCAAGGATTTAATCTAATTTTTGTCATCTGGAATTTCGGGAATTTGGATAATATCAATGCCTTCATCCACCAGTTCGGTAATCTCTTTTTTTGATGCCTTTCCATATATAGATCTCATCTCAGCTTCATTATAATGGATCTTTCGGGCTTCTTCAGGAAACTGGTCCCCTACATATTCAGAATTTTTCTTTATTTCGTCTCTAATTTTACGAATAGCATTACTTATAGAACTAGAGCTACTATTTGCAATGACATTACCATTTTTTGTGTTCGTTTTTTTTGGAATTCCAGGCGCCATTAAGGACTTAGATATATTACTGTTATTGCACTTTGGGCAGGCTATTTCATTAGCTTCCAGTTGCTTCTGATAACTCTTTGAGTCTTTAAACCATGACTCAAAATAATGCTCATTCTCACAGACTAAATCATATCTTATCATTCAAAAAATCCATTTTAAATATACTCATTTATTTATATATAATAATTATTTTGGTTAACAGAAGGTATTTTTTTTCTAAAATTTTCAACCGTAGTGATATCGATATCTGCAAGAGCGACACTTTCCTGGTCTGTAATTTCGGAAATTATCTCCCCCCATGGAGATACTATCATTGTACATCCATAGGATATTCTGCCATTTTCATGCTTACCAACTTGCGCTGGTGCCATTATAAAACAGCCTGTCTCGATTGCTCTTGCTCTCAGGAGGGTGTGCCAGTGCGCCTCTCCAGTTGTTACTGTGAAAGCGGATGGTACAATTATCACAGATGCACCTTTTTGAGCTAATTTTCTATATAATTCAGGAAATCTTAAATCATAGCATATTGTAAGCCCAACATCACACCACGGCAGCGACACCAGAGATAACTTCGTTCCTGGCTTATATATTTTTGACTCATGATACTTTTCACCGTCACTCAAATTAACATCGAACATGTGTATTTTATCATAAAAGCCAATAATATCTCCATTTGGATTAAATGCATATGTCCTATTGAGCGCCAAATCCTCATTGTATTTAATGGATATAGAGCCAATAATCACAAATAAACCTAGCTTCTTTATGATGTTCTTAAGTTCTCTTAAACCAAAATCTCTATCTTCATAAGAGATATTTTCAAATAAAGAGTCTTTATTTTCGGCCATCAATAGGGTTTGCTCCGGCGTTACAATAAAGTCTGCACCCTTTTCTTTTGCTTCGTTAAGCCTGGTCTCCAGGACCGAGAGATTTTCGGATATTTTTGTGCCTGTTGTCATCTGAATACAGGCAACCCTAAATTTACAATTTTTACTCATTTATATTATTTGAAATCATGTCGTTTAAGGAGCCTTTTCTATCCATTTCATATAATTCATCACAACCTCCAATGTGAACATCATTTATAAATATTTGCGGTACAGTTCTTAAACCATTAGCTTTTTCAAGCATCTTTTCCCTAAGAGTAATATCTCTGGAAACATCGTGCTCGACATATCTAATATTTTTTTCGTCCAACAACCTCTTTGCCGCAACACAATAAAAGCAGTTAACTGATGTATATATTTCTATATTCATTGACATTTTTTATACAAATCTATTTTTTTAATATTAAATATAAATATGATATGTTTCATTGTATTACAAATCTAATCTAAGAGATGTCCGAAGATCAAAAAGAAAATAAGACATTATTTGACCGAAAAAAGCTAAGGCGCTCTCGAGTCAGAGCAATGGCTTATGATATCCCAAACTTCATTTATGAGCATACCGCCCAAGATCTCTCATCGAGATTAGATGAGATAAATCGGGATTTTAGATCAATTCTAATTCTTACGAAAAATAAAAATTTTATATCAGATAAATTATTAGTTAGAAAAATAAAAGATCCATTGATTGTCAGTCCATTAAGTTTACCAAACAAAAAAGCAATAACTATTGAGGATGAGGAGAATTTACCCTTTCACGAGAATTCATTTGATTTAATTCTATCAGACCTTATGCTGCACACATCAAATAATCTCAAAATTTCATTGGAAAAAATTTACACACTCTTAAAGCCTGATGGACTGATGCTTTGCAGTATGTTTGGTTCAGAAACACTAAGAGAACTTAAGAGTTGCCTACTTAGTGCTGAAGAACAATTCAAGGAAAAAGTGTATCCACGGATTAATCCATTTGCTGATATAAGAACAGCAGGTGATATATTACAAAGCTCAGGTTTCAAACTTTGTGTAGTAGATGATACAACTTTAAGGGTTACTACGAAAGATACTTATCAGTTGGTTAAATTAATCAGATCTATGGGTGAAAATAATTACATCAACATAGAAAAACCAAACATTTCTAAAAATATATGGAATAAAACATCAGAATTGATGAAAAATATGACTCCTGAGGAAGATTATGTAATGTCAACCTTTGAAATATTAACTCTCACAGGATGGAAGTATCATGCAGACCAGCCAAAACCACTGAAACCTGGGTCGGCAAAGATTAGTCTTGCTGATTTATTTGATAAATAAGTAAGACTTAGATCAGGTCCCTCAGGGTTGCAAAAAAGGATTTATCAGCGGGTAGGACCTTAAAATCTGCGATATCAGTAGGTAATATCCATTCTAGTTCTTGGTTTTCCATAGGTTTCATATGGCCTTCCCATTTACGGCATATGTAAAGCAGCACCACCACATAATATTTTTCATAATTCTTTTCTGTAAATGATAATGGAGCTAGACAAGCAGCTGAAACGTCAATGTTAATTTCTTCCTTCAGCTCACGAATAATCGCATCTTCTGGTGTTTCGTTTTTTTCGACTTTTCCACCAGGAAACTCCCAATATCCTGCATAGTCTTTTCCTTCCGGCCTCTTATTGATTAGAACCTTTCCCTGCTCATTAATGAGAGCGCATGCGGCAACAAGTTTAATTTCCATAAAACCTCAAGATCGATAATCAGTGTTTATATCAATGTATTTATGTGAAAAATCACAAGTCCAAACTGTATGATCACAGCTTCCCATGCCAAGATCGATAATGATCTGAATTTCGTCTTTTTTCATGTATTGCATCACGATTTCTTCATTATAATCATCAAGAGCCATTCCTCCAGAAATTATCTTATGTTCACCAAAAAATAATCCAAGTGACTTGTGATTTATATCTTCGTAGGATTTCCCAATTGCTGCAATTATTCTTCCCCAATTTGGATCTTCACCGTAAATTGCAGTTTTAACAAGTGGAGAATTTGCAACCGATTTTGCTACATTTGTTGCAATATCTGTATTTTTTGCTCCAGTTACAATTATTTCAACAAATTTTGTTGCACCCTCTCCATCCCGCACAATCTGTTTTGCTAAATCTATTGCAACATCGTTCAAAGCATTCTTAAGCAACTTAATTTTCGGATCATCTGCTTTACTTATCATGGAATGGCTAGCTTCATTAGTTGATATTAACATTACAGTATCACTAGTTGAAGTGTCGCCATCAACAGTAATTGAATTAAAGCTTTTGTTTGTCGCGTCGATAAGTAAACTTTTCAAAATGGCGCTATCCACGTTCGCGTCTGTAAATATGTACGCTAGCATGGTTCCCATGTTTGGCTCAATCATCCCAGACCCTTTTGCGATACCCAAAACATTGATTTCACTTTTATCAATAAAAAAATTTTTTAATGATAATTTTGGAAATGTATCGGTGGTCATAATAGCCTCTGCAGCCTCCAACCATGATGACCCTCTAATTAATTCTGTGCTACTCAATGCATCGATAATCGATTTTTTATTTAAAAATTCCCCTATCACACCTGTTGATGAAACGGCGATCTCCTCTTTCTCACAATTAAGCATCTCGGCAACATTATTTAATATATGATCAAGATCCTCTTCCCCGCGACGCCCCGTAAAGGCATTTGCATTACCAGAATTTACAAGTATGGCCCTGATCTTATTTTTTAAATTATTCTTGGCCCAGTCAACAGGCACTGATGGACATGACGATTTTGTATATAATGATGCTTGAGAGACAAGCTTATCAAACTTTATTAATAATAAATCCTTCCTATTTTTGTAGTGCGCATTTGTAGTAAAAGTGTATACATCCAGGCCTGAAAAATCTGGATCTTTTATAGTTTTGATTTCTTTGATTTTTTTTTCAATATTCATTCTGGATATCCAAATCTGAGTATGTACAGAAACAGCCCGACCATTTTGCAATTTTTTAATTTATAATTACTTTAAACATAATATATATTATACATTCAATTATTGTAAGTAGTTATGTCTATTCAGTAATGATTGATTTTATTTGTTAATCAGTTGTTTAATATATATAGATAAATACACTCACTAAGGGATTTTTTGATGATTGATTTAAAAAAAATTACAAATAGCTTGTTTAACAAGCCCATCAAAAAGAAATTTAAATTCTATGAAGATCAAGTATCACTGATTAATCTACTGGAAAATGAGTATTCCTCACTCAGCGATGAGGATCTAAGAAAAAAAACTGCAGAATTCAGGGATAAAATATCAAAAGGATTAAAACTGTCAGATTTACTGGTCGAGGCTTTTGCGGTTGTTCGCGAGGCGTCAAAACGGACATTAGGACAAAGACACTATGATGTGCAGTTAATCGGTGGAATGGTGCTTAATGATGGCGGGATCAGTGAAATGAAAACGGGTGAAGGTAAAACTCTTGTATCAACACTACCTGTATATTTGAATTCACTAACGGGTAATGGTGTTCACGTAATTACTGTTAATGATTATTTGGCTCTTAGAGACTCAGAATGGATGGGTCAAATTTTTAAATTCCTTGGCTTAAATATTGGATGCCTCCAGAATGATATGACTGATGCAGACAGAAAAGTTGCCTATGAAGCCGATATAACTTATGGCACAAATAACGAATTTGGATTTGATTATCTGCGAGATAATATGAAGCATGATTTCGAAAGCATGGTTCAAAGAGGGCATAATTTTGCTATCGTTGATGAAGTTGACTCAATTTTAATCGATGAAGCAAGAACACCCCTCATCATATCAGGCCCTTCCGAAGTAAAATCTGAAATGTATAACTCAATAAATAAATTAATGCCACTTTTGGATGATGAAGATTATGATATTGATGAAAAAACAAAGTCTATTAACCTATCAGACAGCGGTATTGAACATGCAGAGGAATTATTAAAAACAAATGGAATTTTAAGCGGTCAATCACTTTTTGATATAGAAAATATATCTATTATACACCACATAAATCAGGCAGCTCGTGCGCATAAGCTTTTTGTTAAAAATAAAGATTATATAGTCAAGGAAGGCAAGGTAATCATTATTGATGAGTTCACTGGCAGAATGATGGAAGGAAGAAGATATTCAGATGGTCTTCATCAGGCAATTGAAGCAAAAGAAAATTGCAAAATTCAAGCTGAAAACCAAACCCTCGCATCAGTAACATTCCAAAATTATTTTAGATTATATGAAAAATTAGGTGGCATGAC
>MDSV01219151.1_pt1 | contig 12699 bp, 13 predicted proteins | sample 810851 | NCBI WGS metagenome assembly MDSV01 (sample SAMN05326640, study PRJNA326480) | marine metagenome | isolation source: seawater | place: Atlantic Ocean: North East | collected 2012
ATTTTCTTCGTGGAGGTTTTGCTAACCAATTAAAATCACTCTCTTTTTTTACAAAAGCTAGCTGAATATAAATTGGTGCACCCCACTTTTCGTATGAAGATTTTGCGTGTTTATACCATAAATATCTTTCTTCAAAAATTGCACAACTATTTTTAGTATTTTTTGGAATAGAAGAACAGGCAGTAATTAGTAAGAGAAAAACTATTAAATAAAATTTTGACCTACGAATCATTCAATTACTATAAATCATTTATTTTTTCTTCTCCATTGCTCTGGAATTGTAAATTTTCCACGCCAAATTCCTCTTTTGTTAATCTTTGCGTCTTTTTCATGTTTAATATATTTTTTAGAATATTTTTTGTAGGCTACTGCATATCCCATAGATACCATAAAACCATTAACACTAATTTTAGATTTAGTATAACAGTCACCAATTATCCTTTTATATCTATCTCTGCCAGAGTAATAACAATAAATCTCACGTTTAATTCTTTTTTCAAGATATTTTTTAGACTCATAGCCACAAAGATATGGTTTGTCTAATTCATTATAACAAATTTGTTTCATCTCGGGTGCATCTATACCGAAAAGTCTGATTTTTTCTCCTTTAATTATAATTGTATCCCCATCAATAATTTTTGCTTTTCCAAAAATAAAATTTTCATTTGCATGGACTTGAATAACAAAAAATAAAATAGATACATTTAATAAAATAAAAAAGATCTTTTTCATGATATTTTTTTATATTTTTTATAAAAGATAATAATCAAGCTTGCTAAAATCGTCCCAAATAAATTTCCAAAAAGATCTAAAAATTGAAAAGATCTATTAGGTATAAAGTGATGAGATAGTTCCAAAATTATTGATAAAAAAATTAAAAAAGTTACAGTTTTATTAAAACTTTTATCCCTTATATAATGAATAAGTCCTAACATAGTTAAACAAAAAAAAGCTAATGCGTGATTAATGGATGTGCCGATTGGATTAGGAATTATATCAGGTTGTTTTCCAAAATCTCCGTAAAATAAATAGCCCAATAAACTACCTGGAAATAAATATAAGATGAACAAAGATATGAGAGTTAAATAATAAATATATTTGATCAACTTTAAGACATTATTTTTCATTATATATTTAATATAATGCATTATTTCTGATATTTAACTATTATGAGCAAATTAATCTTAACAAGACACGGACAAAGTGTATGGAACGCTGAAAATAGATTTACAGGGTGGGTAGATGTTGACTTATCTGAAAAAGGAATTGTAGAAGCCCAACAATCCGGGAGATTAATTAAAAATCTAAATATAAATATTGATTTTTCATACACATCTTTCTTAAAAAGAGCAATTAAGACTCTAACAACTATTCTTCTGGAAAATAGCTTAGATCTTAAGTTTAAAACTGCTTGGGAGTTAAATGAAAGACATTATGGATCTTTAACTGGGCTTAATAAAGAGGAAACAAAAAATAAAATTGGTGAAGACCAATTTAAAAAATACAGAAGGTCTTGGGATATACCTCCGCCACCAATTACAAAAAATAATGAAAATTTGTCTTTGTTTAGTCCTTTAAATTCAAATATACCAAAAGATAGAATTCCACTAACAGAGTCTTTAAAAGATACTTACGAAAGAGTAATACCTTTTTATGAAAAAGAAATTAAAAAACATATTGCTCAAAATAAAAATGTGTTAATTTCAGCTCATGGTAATTCCCTTAGAGCCCTTTGTAAATTTCTTTTTAAAATTTCTGATGATAAAATTAACCAATTTGAAATTCCAACAGGAAATCCTCTATTAATAAGTTTTGATAAAAACATAAAAATTGAAAATATAAATTATTTAGATAAAACTAGACAAAAAAAAATATTTACTAATCAATAAATTTTAAATCTTTAAGCTCGTTGTAAATACTTAGTTTGTTTATATGATAAAAGGTTTGATTGCTTTCATAACCAAAAAGGGATTTATCCTTTATTAAATTGTCCCAAACTTTGTTCATAGAAAATATTTTTTCTTCTACCCTGTCAAATACTGATCTATCCAAAATCTGAGCGCCAGTAAAAATAAAATTATTATTGTTATCTCGTGTAACTAAATTCTTATCGTTGATGTTGAAATCTCCTTTAAAAGACTTATCGTGAGCTTTCTTTTTATCTACTAATAACAAAACTGGTTTTTTTGTTTCAAAATAAAAATTTTCTAAAATTTTGAGTTCTGCAAAATAATTTTTATTCCAAATCGTATCTGGATTTAAAACGTAAAAAGGTTCTTTTTCGAAATCTTTGGTGGCGTTTAAAATACCCCCGCCCGTTTCAAGTATTAATCCTTTTTCTTCAATCAGATTAATTGATATTTGATACTTTGCATTTTTTAAGAATTCTTTAATTTTATCAGATAAATAAAAGCTGTTTATAACAACTTTTGTTACTCCAATTTTTATCAAGGTCTCAATTGATCTTTCTAATAAGTTTTTTTGGCCAATTTTAATCAGAGGCTTTGGAATTTTTTCGGTTATTGGCAATAATCTCTTTCCGTAACCGGCAGCGAGTATCATGGCATTTTTAATTTGCACTAAAATTCACCCTTTTTCTATTTTTTTGAGGCACTGCATAATTTAAAAGTTTTTTTAAATTATCAAATATTTTGTTGTTCATTCTCAGTTCTATTAATTTCCATGTATAGGGCAAAAATTTTAAATAATTAGATTTTCCGTCGCGTTTTTGAAGTCTTACAAAAATACCAAGTATTTTCAAATTTCTTTGAATTGAAAGTATGCTTAAGTCTTGTATGGCATTTGGGTACTCTTTTTTATTTATTTTTTTAGTATTAAGTAAATAATGCTTTATGAGCAATCGTTTAAAATTATTACTAGTTTTTATTCTAACATCATCTACGAGTGATGCTACATCATATAAAAGGTTTCCAATTATAGCGTCTTGAGAGTCGATAATACCCATTATTTTTTTTTTAACCATAATATTATCAGCATGAAAATCTCTATGAACAAAATAAATATTCTTAAAATAAAGCATTTTATATAAATTATTTAATTCATTTTTAATTTTTCTCTTTAATTTTGAAAAATTTTTTTTTTTACAGTTATTCTTCAAATACCAATCAAAAAATAAATCTGACTCTTTATGAAGTTCTGTTAAAGTATATTTATTTATTTTAATTTTAAATTTTTTAAAATTTAAATTTTTTTTAAGTTTTATCTTTTGTAATTTTATTAAAATTTTAATTAGTTGTTTATATTCAGCTAACTTATTTTTCTTTTTTTTAATTATTTCTAAAAATGAATGATCACCTAAATTTTCAATTTCCATCATATCTTCATCAAAATATTGGTTAATTAGCCTCGGAGCTCTAATATTATTCCGTCTTAATAAATCGTTAATAGCTGCATAAACGACAAGATTTTTAAATTTTTCTTTTGGAGATCTTACCAGTATCGAAGAGTTTGCTTTTTTTTGTATCCTATAAAATTCTCTAAAGGATGCATCTCCTGAAATTTTTTTTAATTTAAATTGCATTGAAATTTTTCCATTTCCCGAAACCTTTTATATTTATATTTCTTGAATTTTTTTTCTCACTATACGATATATTTATCTCAAGTCTATTAAGAGGTTTTTCTTTAATAATCCCAGCCCACTCGATTATTTTAATACATTCAAAATCTTGGTTAAAAACTCCAAGTTGGTTAATTTCATTTTCATTTTTTAGTCTATAAAAATCATAATGCATTATTTTATATGATTTAATCAAATACTCATAAACTATGTTAAATGTGGGGCTTAGTACGTCTGTTATGACTGAATTATTATTTTTTTGAAGATTGTTAATTAAAAATCTTGTTAATGTTGTTTTTCCTGAACCAATCTCACCAAACAATAATATACAGTCTTCTTTAGATATTTTATCTAAAATTTTAAGAGAAATATTATTTAATTGATCTAAAGAATTTATGATCATGGCTACTTATTAGTAGCGATAAGTATCTGGTTTAAATGGTCCTGATGGTTTAACGCTAATGTAATCTGCCTGCTCTTTTGACATTTTTGTTAATTTTGCGCCAACTTTTTCTAAATGTAGCATAGCAACTTTTTCATCTAAATGTTTTGGTAAAACATAAACTTTTTTTTCATATTTTTCTGAGTTATTCCATAATTCGATTTGTGCAATTACTTGGTTTGTAAACGAGGCACTCATAACAAAGCTCGGATGTCCAGTTGCACAACCTAAGTTTACTAGCCTTCCTTCAGCTAATAAAATAATTCTTTTTTTACTTGGTAGTTCTATTTCGTGAACTTGAGGTTTAATTTCATCCCACTTATAGTTTTTTAGAGCCTCTACTTGAATTTCATTATCGAAATGACCTATGTTACATAATATTGCTCTATCTTTCATATTTCTCATGTGATCAGCAGTTACAATATCTTTATTGCCTGTAGCTGTTACTACTATATCGGCATCTTTAATTGCTTCGTCCATTAAAACCACTTCGTATCCTTCCATTGCTGCTTGTAAGGCACATATTGGATCCGTTTCTGTTACCATTACTCTTGCACCAGCCTGTCTCAAAGATGCAGCACTACCTTTCCCAACATCTCCAAATCCAGCAACTACTGCAACCTTGCCTGACATCATCACATCTGTAGCTCTTTTAATGCCATCGACTAAACTTTCTCTACATCCATACAAATTATCAAACTTTGATTTTGTAACTGAGTCATTTACGTTAATAGCCGGAACTAATAATTCTTTTTTTTCTTCCATCTTTTTTAAAGCAAGTACACCTGTTGTTGTTTCTTCTGAAACCCCTTTAATATTTTTTAACATATCTTTGTAATTTTTATGCATCAAAGCAGTCAGATCTCCGCCATCATCTAAAATCATGTTTGGTTTCCAATCTTTTTTTCCTTCAATTGTCTGTTTTACACACCACCAATATTCTTCTTCTGTCTCGCCTTTCCAAGCAAATACGGGTATGCCTGCTTTAGCGATTGCCGCAGCAGCATGATCTTGCGTTGAAAAAATATTGCAAGAAGACCATCTTACTTCTGCTCCCAGTTTTACTAAAGTTTCAATTAAAACAGCTGTTTGAATAGTCATGTGAAGACATCCAAGTATTCGTGCTCCCTTAAGAGGTTTTTTATCTTTATATTCTTTTCTTAAAGCCATCAACCCTGGCATTTCAGTCTCTGCGAGAGAAATTTCTTTTCTTCCAAACTCAGCTTGGCTTATATCTTTTACTTTATAATCTTGTGACATAATGAAGTTTTCTTTTAACAATATAATTTAATCTTATCAAGGAACAATGCTAATTTAATTTAGGTAATTGTACTTCTATTTGGGCTCCTTGTTTTTTAGGTCTGTTAGACGCTGATATAGAGCCTTTATGAAGTTCGACTATATTCTTTGCAATATTTAATCCTAGTCCTGAATGCTCTCCAAAGTTTGTTGGTCTATTACTATAAAATCTTTTAAATATTTTTTGTGGGGAAGACTCAGAAAACCCGGGTCCTTCATCTTTAACTAAAACAACAAAATTGTTTTTCCTTTCTTTAATTTCAATATCAATTCTACTATTCTCCTTGCTAAAAGATACTGCATTATCTAGTAAATTGGCAATTACCTGTTCAAGTCTATTTTCAATACCTAAAATAAAACAATCTTTTCCGTTTTTATTAAAAATATTAATATTTATATTTTTATTTTGACTTGATAAATTTTGTTTAAAATCGTCTGCTACATCTTTAATGATAGTATCTAAATTTATTTTTCTCATTTTTTCTCTTGATAATGACGCTTCATCTTTTAACATCTGAGAATAATCAGTTATAAGTCTTTCAATTCTTTCCACATCGTGATTTATAATCTCAAATAATTTTTCTCTTTCTTGCTTTTCTTTAGTTTTGTCTAGAAGTTCTGAGGCACCCTTTAAAGACGCAAGAGGATTTCTTATCTCATGTGCTAAGTCTGTAGAAAATGTTTCAGCACGATTTGTCCTTTTTTGAAGTTCTGTTGTCATTTCATCAATCGATTTAGTTAGTATGCCAACTTCATCTCCTCTAACAAAAAATTTATCAACATTTATTGGTTTATCTGATTTTGCTTTTATAGACTCTGTAAACATAACAAGAAATTTTATAGGCTTTAAAATATATTTATTTAAAAAAAGAGAAAATATTAAAATTACTAATGCTACAGCTAATACAGTTCTGATAATAAAATTTTTTCTTTCATCGACAGCAAATAAAATATCATTTGCTTGTTCAGTTACTAAAATATATCCCTTACGTTCATTGTCGATTTTAACTCCATCTAATGTACTTACAAAAAAATTATTATTAATTTTATTTTCTAATACTATCGGTTCATTTTGATATGTATTTAAAATTGTGTCTTTAACTAAATTTCCATCTTTTAAAGATTGACTCTCTAGATCTTTTCCACTTTGTTTCTTTTGATCCTCAGTCGTACTACCAATTTTTTCTTCAAAGATGCTTTCTGATTTAGAAAAAACTGTTTGATCTAGATCTAATATATTGGTGTCTCCAATTATTTCTCCCTCTATACTATAAAAACGAACTCTGTTTAAGCTTTGAAATAAGAATCTAGTAGACAGTAAAAAAGTTTTAATACTTTCTTTTTCAAATTCAATGTTAAGTCTATTTAAATGATCAGAGGTATTTTTTATAATTGTAACGTGATTAATTGTTCTTTTTTTTACTAAGTTAGGTTGGACTCCTTTTAAATAAAGTATTGTAAACAGGCCAAGTACAGAAAAGACTAATAAATTAAATAATAAAAATTTCCTTAATATAGATGCTGATTTTTTTTGTCTCATTATTAACTAACATTCCATCTATAACCGCTTCCATATCTTGTTTCAATCGCAGAAAATTTATCATCAACCTTTTTAAATTTTTTCCTTATACGTTTAATATGACTATCTATGGTCCTATCCTCAATTTCAGTATTTTCTTTATAAGCTATGTCCATTAAGTGTGCCCTCTCTTTAATAACTCCAGGCCTCTTTGCTAATTCTTTTACAATTAAAAATTCTGTTGTTGTCAATTTATCAGGTAAAGATTTTCCATTCCATTCACATTCTAATTGTGAGGGATCAAGCTTGAGCTTTCCATGTGTAATAAGATTTTTATTTTCGTCAATTACATCAGTTTTTTTTCTTAATTGTACTCTAATTCTCTCTATTAGAACCTTCATTGAAAAACCGCCAGATTTTTTTACAAAATCGTCTGCTCCTAATTTGAGACCAAGCAGTTCATCAACTTCTTCATCTTTTGATGTTAGAAAAATAATTGGTATAGACATTTTTTTTCTTAAACGCTTAAGTAATTCTTCACCATCCATCCTTGGCATTTTAATATCAATAATTGCCAAATCAGGAGTATTTCTAGTTAGTCCGTTTAGTGCTGTTTCGCCATCAATATAAGTTTGAACTTTAAAACCTTCATGTTCTAAAGCTATACTTATGCTTGTAAGCAAATTTCTGTCGTCATCTACTATTGCAATTGTTTGTGCCATAACCTTATTTTAATTTTTATAATTAAATTGTCAAAATTTAGGCGTTTATCAATCAAATTAATGAGCTTCACCCCAATTTAAACCCGAGTTTACACTTACATTTAAAGGTATTGAAAACATGTGGTAATCTGAACTTGCAACAGATGTCATTGCTTCTTTTATAGCTTTTTCTACATATATTTTATTTTTTTCCTCACATTCAAAAATTAATTCATCATGAATTTGTAAGAGCATTTTCGCATTAAATCTTTTATCTGAATAGCTTAATTGGTCTATTTTAATCATAGCTAATCTAATAATGTCTGCTGCAGAACCTTGGATTGGGGCATTAATCGCTGCTCTTTCTTGAAAACTTCTGATACTAAAATTTTTATCATTTATACCCCTTAAATGAATTCTTCTCCCAAAAATATTATTTACATAACCATTTGATCTGCATGATTTAATTGTTGTATGCATATATTCTTTTATTTCAGGAAATTTTTTAAAATATGAGTTAATAAAATCAAGTGCTTCTTGATTGGATACTGAAATTTGTTTGGCTAAACCATATTGTGTTATTCCATAAATAATACCAAAATTTATAGCCTTTGCTTTTCTTCTTAAATCACCATTTATTTTGTCAATTGGTACATTAAATACTTGGCTGGCAGTTAAATTATGAATATCCTCATTATTTTTAAAAGCCTTCTTTAATTCTTTAACATCAGCCATATCAGCAAGAATTCGCATTTCTATTTGATTATAATCTGCAGAAATTAAAATATTATTTTTTTCAGCTACAAAAGCCTTTCTAATTTGCCTACCATCGTCTGACTTTATTGGAATATTTTGTAAATTTGGATCACTGGATGCTAATCTGCCAGTATTTGTAGCAGCTAATAAAAACGATGTGTGTACTCTTTTAGTTTTTTTATTTATGTGCTCTTGTAATGCATCTGTATAGGTGTTTTTAAGTTTAGAAAGCTGACGCCACTCTAAAACTAAATTAGGAAACTTATGCCCTTTAAAAGCTAAATCTTCCAGTATATTAGCACTGGTCGCCAAACTGCCTTTTTTTGTCTTTTTTAATTTTGCAATTTTGAGCTCGTTGTAAATAATCTCCCCTAATTGCTTAGGAGAACCAATATTAAACTCCTTTCCTGCAATCAAAAAAATTTCTTTTTCTATTTTTTTTAGCTTATTTTCAAATTGTTTTGATAGTTTTTTAAGATAATTTTCATCTACTTTAATTCCGTTAAATTCTAATTTTGATAATATTTTAATCATTGGTTTCTCAAAATATTCGTAAATTTTGTTCAATTTTTCGTAATCTAATCTTTCTTTTAAATGTTGATACAGTCTATAGGTTATATCAGCATCTTCAGCAGCATACTCGGTTGCTTTATCTAAATCTATATCGGTAAAATTAAGTTTATTTTTTCCTGATCCGACAAGATCTTTAAAGGATATAGTCTTATGCCCTAAATGAATTTCAGATAAAGTATCCATGTTATGACGATTGCTACCTGCATCCAAAGTATAAGAAATTAACATGGTGTCTTCTACGGGATTAATTTCGACTCCATGCTTTTTTAATACTATAAAATCAAATTTTATATTTTGTCCTATCTTTTTAATACTAGAGTCTTCTAAAATAGGTTTTATTTTTTTTAAGACTAATTCTTTTTTTAAACTTTTTCCTTTTTTGTGCTCTAGCGGTATGTAACATGCATTGTTATCACCATAGCTTAAAGATATTCCTACTAAGTTAGTTTCTAGTGCATTCAGAGATGAAGTTTCAGTATCAACAGCAATAATCTCTTTCTCGCTTAAAGTTTTAATCCATTTGTCTAAATTTTTTTCATCAACAATACACTCATAATTTTTGGTATTTATTTTTTTGCCAAGTTTTTCTGAATTTTTAAAGTTTTTGCTTGAATCTTTAGTTTCACTCTCGCCGTAAAAACTTATAACTAAGCTTAACAATCTATTGAATTCCATATCTCTTAAAAAATCAAATAATTTGTCCTTTTTAATATCTTTAAGAATAAAGCTATCTAAATTTTCCTTAACAGGAACATCGTCTTTTAATGTTACCAATTTTTTGCTTAAAATAGCTTTATCTTTGTTGGCAAAAAGAGTTTCTCTTCTTTTGGTTTGTTTTATTTCTTTAATATTTTTTAGTAAATTATCCAAATTTCCGTATTTATTTATTAATTCTGCAGCAGTCTTGATGCCAATTCCAGGAACTCCAGGTATATTATCTGATGAGTCCCCTGCAAGTGACTGTACGTCTATAACTTGATCTGGCTTAACGCCAAATTTTTCTAAAACTTCTTTGTTTCCTAAAACTTTACTTTTCATTGGATCATAAAGCCTTACTTTGTCAGAAACCAACTGCATCAGATCTTTATCTGAGGATATTACAGTAACTTTAGCTCCAGCATTTACTATTTTTTTTGCGTAAGTTGCTATTAAATCATCTGCTTCATAATTAATCATTTCAATTGATGGTAAATTAAAAGCCTCAACTGATTTTCTTATGTATTCAAATTGAGGTGCCAAATCGTCCGGGGGATCACTTCTGTTAGCTTTGTACTCACTATAAATTTCATTTCTAAAATTTTTTCTAGCAGAGTCAAATATAACTGCAAAATGTGTCGGTTTATTTATCGTGTCATCTGATTTTGAATCTTCTAATAATTTAAATAACATAGAGCAAAAACCACTTACTGCCCCTGTAGGGAGACCATCTCTTTTTCTTGAAAGAGGAGGTAAAGCATAGTAAGCCCTAAAGATATAGCCTGAGCCATCAATCAAATAAAAATGGTCAGATTTTTTTAAGGAACTCATATATTTAAATATTATAATACCTTAATTTTTTTCGTGATATAATTAAATAAACTATGAACAAAACTGCCTTAACTGTTGAAAATCTTACAAAGATTTATTCAAATAACAAAAAAAATGGTAATTCAGATAAAGCCCTGAATAACTTAAGTTTTGATGTAAAGCAGGGTGAAGTTTTTGGTTTATTAGGACCTAACGGAGCAGGCAAAACCACGTTTTTGAATATTTTGGGTGGTACAGTAATTAAAACAAAAGGTAAATTAGTTGTATGGGGATTTGATCTTGATAAAAACCCAAGACAAGTCAGAGCTTCAATAGGAATTGTACCACAGGAAGTAAATTTGGATGCTTTTTTTAGTCCAAAAAAACTTTTAGAGCTTCAAGCAGGATTATACGGAGTTCCAAATAAAGATCGAATTACAGACACTGTGTTAAAAATGGTATCATTAGAAAATGAAGCTAACTCGTATTCGAGAAGTTTATCTGGAGGAATGCAAAGAAGACTACTAATAGCAAAAGCAATGGTTCACCAACCACCAATACTTGTTTTGGACGAACCTACAGCTGGCGTAGATGTTGAGTTAAGAAAAAATCTTTGGGAAAATGTTAAAGCTTTAAATAAAGAAGGCGTTACAATTATTTTGACTACACACTATCTTTTCGAAGCTCAGGAAATGTGTGACCGTATTGCTATTATAAATAAAGGAAATTTAGTTGCATTAGACACTACCCAAAAATTATTAGATCGAATTCAAACTAAAAAAGTTACTTTTAAAGTCAAGGATTTGACAACTAAAATGAACTTAGTGGCAAATGGAATTAAGTTTAAGATAGAATCAAAAAATACAATTACAGCAATGTACGAAAAAAATTCCTATAAATTCGATGAAATAACAAACATACTTAGATCAAATAATATAGAAATATTGGATATTTATACAGAAGATGGTGATTTGGAAGATGTGTTTTTACAATTAACAAAAAGCTAGATTTTAATGAAAAAAAAAAGTAAATTAAATTAATGGAGTTAATAAAAGAAATAAAACAAATTAAAATTTTAAAGAATTTACTTATTGCTTTAATTGGAACTGTTATTTTAGCTATTTCGGCTAAAATTAAAATTCCTTTTTACCCTGTGCCAATGACAATGCAGACTTTTGTTGTTCTTTTTCTGGGGATTGCGTTAGGATGGAAATTAGGAGTTGCTACAATTTCGCTTTATTTGTTTGAAGGAATTATTGGTTTGCCTGTTTTTTCTGGGACTCCCGAGAAAGGATTAGGATTAATTTATTTTACAGGACCTACTATGGGATATTTAATAGGATTTATTTTTGCAGCTTATTTTGCAGGTATTTTTAATTATGATAAAAATATTTTTAAAAATTTGGTCAAGCTTTTATTCTCTGTGAGTTTAATATACATTTTAGGTATAATTTGGTTAGGAAGTTTAATTGGATGGGATAAACCTTTGTTTCAATTAGGTGTTCAACCTTTTTTACTTGCTGAAATGTTCAAAATTCTGATTATTTTATTTCTAGTTTTAAAAATTAGAGAAATTAAAAAATATATTTAAAAGTTTAACGTGGTGACCTTTTAGATAGGATACGCTGTAGAGTTCTTCTGTGCATCTTAAGTCGTCTCGCTGTTTCAGAAACATTTCTATTACATAATTCAAAAACTCTGTGAATATGTTCCCATTTTACTCTATCAGCAGACATTGGATTTTCAGGTGGTTTTGCCTTAGCCTCTGGAAAAGCCAATAAAGCTGACTCCACATCGTCGGCATCTACCGGTTTTGCAAGATAATCTATAGCTCCAGCCTTAACTGCAGCTACTGCTGTAGGTAAATTCCCGTAGCCCGTTAACATTACTATTTTACTGTCTTTTCGAACCTTATGCAGAGCCCTTACAACGTCTAAACCGTTACCGTCCTCTAATCTTAAGTCGATTACAGCGAAGTTAGTAGGTGTATTTTGGGCTATTTTGAGCCCCTCAGCCACTGTTTTTGCCCCTTTCACGTCAAATCCCTTCATTTCCATAGCTCTGGTAAGCCTATTTCTTAAAGGATCGTCATCATCCAATATTAATAGAGATTTGTCCTCAAAGTCGGAAATTTTTTGACTCCCAGCGATTGATTTTGTGCTCTTCATTATAGAAACATATGGGGATAATATTTCCTTTTTCAAGCCAAGATTTAATGCATTATTTTCTTTACATTGAGTGAAAAAACACTAAATAACAAAATTGTAAGGTTTTTTTATAAAATTTTTGAAAACCTTCTGTGTAAACAAAAGAGGGACACATGAGA
>MDSV01185892.1_pt1 | contig 12698 bp, 14 predicted proteins | sample 810851 | NCBI WGS metagenome assembly MDSV01 (sample SAMN05326640, study PRJNA326480) | marine metagenome | isolation source: seawater | place: Atlantic Ocean: North East | collected 2012
AGTCCCGAAGATTTAAAATCAGCCTACAGAAAATTAGCAGTTAAGTATCATCCAGATAAAAATCCTGGTGACACTAAAGCTGAAGATAAATTTAAAGAAGCAAGTGAAGCTTATGGTGTCCTATCAGATAAATCTAAAAAGGAAAACTATGATAATTTCGGCCATGCTGCTTTTGAAAATGGTGGTGGTGGTCGAGGAGGATTTGGAGGTTTTAGTGGTGCAGATTTTTCAGACATTTTCGAAGATTTTTTTGGAGACTTTGGTGGTGGCCGAAGAAGTTCAAGAAAAAACAATAATAGAGGTTCTGATTTAAGATATGATTTATCTATAACTTTAGAAGAAGCTTACACAGGTAAAAAACAAAATATACAATTCTCTACAACAGAAAAATGTAATACTTGCAAAGGTAATGGATCAAAACCAGGTTATAATCCTGATCGATGCACTTATTGTGGTGGAAATGGAAGAGTTCGTACTAATCAGGGTTTTTTCACAGTTCAACAAACATGTCCACAATGTGCTGGTAGTGGAGAGGAGATTACAAATCCATGCAATGATTGTAATGGTCAAGGAAATAAACAATCCTCAAAAAAAATATCAGTAACAATACCTAAAGGTGTGGACGACGGGACCAGAATAAGACTTGCTGGGAAAGGCGAAGCCGGAACTAGAGGTGGAGCAAGTGGAGATTTATATTTGTTTGTAAATGTAGAGTCTCATCAAGTTTTCAAAAGATCTGATGTAAATTTATTTTTTGAATTTCCAATTTCGATAGCAGATGCTGCCCTAGGAACGACAATAGAAATACCAACTATAAATGGGGGAAAAGCTAAAATTAAGATACCTGAAGGTACTCAAAGTGGAAAACAGTTTAGATTAAAAGGAAAAGGTATGCCATTCATAAGAAGAGGTGATTTCGGAGATCTATATGTACAAGTCAAAACAGAAGTTCCAGTATCTCTTAATAATGAACAAAAAGAATTATTGGAAAAATTTAGAAAAATTGAAAATGATAGATCTAATCCAAGTATAAAAAAATTTTTTCAAAAAGCCAAAAATTTTTGGAATAATTAATAATGGGATTAGAACAAATAATTCCAGCTTTATTTTTAATTGCTGTTTTAATTCTAATTCTTCCCAATTTTATTAGATCAAATTCAAACTCAAAACAATTTATTAAAAATTTATTAGGTTGGTCTATAATTGTTATATCTGTTATAATAATTTCATATCTTGTTTTAAAATGAAAAAAATAAACTTAGCTATAACAGGTTGCTTAGGGCGTATGGGTCAACAGATAATAAAATCTGTAAAAAAAGATAAAAATTTCAAATTAATTGCTATTACTGAAAATAGAGTAGTAAATAAAAAAATTAATGGAATAAAAATAAATCTCAATCAAGAGCAAATATTTAGGAGAGCAAATTTAATTATAGACTTTACAGTTCCTGAATGCACCTTTCAGGTTTTAAAAATTGCATCAAAGCTTAAAAAAAGAGTAGTAATTGGAACAACTGGCTTTACTAAAAAAGAGGAAGACTTAATCAAAAAATTTTCAAAAAAAATACCAATTTTAAAAGCAGGAAATATGAGTTTAGGTATCAATCTCCTAATGTATTTAACTGAAATAGCTTCCAGCTCACTTGGAAGTAATTTTCTGAGTAAAGTTTTTGAAATTCATCATAAACATAAAAAAGATTATCCATCTGGAACAGCATTAATGTTAGGTAAAGGCATAGCAATCGGTAAAAATAAAAATTTTTATAACTTGATAGGAAATAAATATTTAAATAAAAAAAATTTTCCCTATGGAAAAAAAATAAATTTTAATTCTATCAGAAAAGGTGAGGTTATAGGAAAACATGAGGTTAAATTTTCGAGTGGAAAAGAAATAATTACTCTTGACCATGTGGCTTTTGATAGAGCTTTGTATTCTGAAGGAGCATTATCTGCTGCTAAATGGTTAATGAATAAAAAACCTGGTCTTTATTCTATGAGAGATCTGATGAATTTCAAATAATGAATGAAATTCAAAGAGTAAAAATAATAAACAAAATCCTTAATAAAATTTATCCAAATATAATTGTTCCATTGAATAGTAGAAACGTATTTACTCTATTGATATCTGTGCTGCTATCTGCTCAATGTACAGATGTAAATGTCAATAATGTAACTAAAAATATTTATCCCAAATATTATAAGCCAGAACATTTTATTAAATTAGGGAAAAAAAAAATAGAGAAATTAATTAAAAGCATTGGTATATTTAGAATAAAAGCCAAAAATATTTATAATTTATCTAAAATATTAATTGAAAGACATAATGGGAAAGTGCCAAAAACCTTCGAGGAGTTAGAGCAATTACCTGGTGTAGGGCATAAAACTGCAAGTGTAGTCATGTCTCAAGGTTTTGGTTTTCCTGCTTTTCCTATTGATACTCATATTCATAGACTAGCTCAAAGATGGGGTCTTACTAATGGGAAAAATGTAATACAAACTGAAAAAGATCTTAAAAGACTTTTTCCAAAAAAAAATTGGAATAAACTTCATCTTCAAATTATTTATTATGGAAGAGAATACTGTAAAGCTAGAGATTGCTATGGAATAACTTGTAAAATTTGTACTACTTGTTATCCTAATAGAAAAAAACCTATAAAGACTCAAAAAGCATAATGAAAATTCTTGGAATCGGAAATGCAATCGTAGATGTAATTTGTAAAGTTGATGAAAATTTTATATCTCAAAACAATCTTACGAAAGGCCTAATGAAATTAATATTTGACGAAAAGGATTTTAAAAAATTATTATCAAATCTCAAAATTGAAAAGACTGTTTCAGGAGGATCTGTTGCTAACTCAATAGTAGGTTTGTCTCAATTAGGTAATAGTGTCGGTTTTATTGGAAAAATTGCTGATGATGATTTTGGAACAAAATATGAGGAGGGATTAAAAAATGAAAACGTAAATTTCTGTTATTCAAGAAAAAAAGAAACTTTACCAACTGGAACTTGCCTAATTTTAATTACTCCAGACTCAGAAAGAACTATGTGTACTTACTTAGGAACTGCAGGAAAAATTAATGAGGAAGATTTAGATATGAATATAATAAGAAAGAGTGAAATAATTTTTTTAGAGGGTTATTTATGGGATGAGGGTGAACCAAAAAAAGCTTTTGAAAAAGCAATTAAACATGCAAACAAAGTTGCAATGTCTCTTTCAGATAAATTTTGTGTTGATAGACATAAACCACATTTTCTAGAATTAGTTAAAAATAATCTTGATATTATATTTGCTAACGAGGGTGAAATATCATCTTTAATTGATGCTAAAAATTTTAACCAAATTATTTCATTCGGTAAAGAAATAAACAAACACTTAATAATAACAAGAGGTGAGAAAGGAGCAGTATCTATTAGCAATAATAATGTAGTCGAAATCGGAATTAAAAAAAATCTTAAAATAATAGATCTCACTGGTGCTGGAGATTTATTTGCAGCTGGATATCTTCACGGACACGTAAATAAATTTTCACAAAAAGAGTGTTTACAAAAAGGGACTGAAATGTCCTCTAAAATTATTCAAAAAATTGGGGCAAGAATTTAAACTTTTTTTATTCTTTTGAAACTTCCTTTGCCTTTTTTTGGTTTAACTATTCTTGGTTTATATTTTTTTGAGAAAAGTTCTTTTGCAAACTTATTTTTTTTTAATCTGATAGCCATTTTTTGTACTAATAATTAAATTCTTATCTTTAAATTTTTCTCTTATTTTTTTTCTCAATCTATGTATATGAGTTTCTACGGTGTGTGTTTCTAAATCAATTTGGTATCCCCAAACTTTTTCCTGTAATTCATCGATAGAAACTGATTCATCATTTTTTGATAAATAAAGAATAGTATTCACTTCCTTTTCTGTTAATTTTAAACATAAATCATTCGACGATATTTGTCTTGAATTAATATCAATAATATAATTTCCTACTTTTAAATTGGACTGTTTATTAAATTTTTTTCTTAGTAACTCAGTATTTATTTTTTCTAAAAGTTTTGTAAATTTTATAGGATATTCATTTGCAATTAATTGATTTGAAATATTCAAATTTTCTTTAGTTAATATCAAATAATTTTCAGAATCATTTAATGATAAATTTAAAGATTCTTCTTTCTTAATATTTATTAAATTAAAATTTAAAAAATCTCTTAATTCATTAAAAATATTAAATAACACTTCTGAATTATAAATAAGTAACTTTGGATTATTCATAAATAATTATATAAATAACATATGTTAATTTTCTTAAAAAATAAACATACTCTAGTTGTAAATGAATTTATTTTTAAATGTTGCGTTGGAAAAAAAGGACTTACTAAAAAGAAAATTGAAGGTGACAAAAAAACGCCTATAGGAAAATTCAATTTAGGATCTTTATATTACAGGAAAGATAGAATTAAAGAAATTAAAACAAACATAAAAACCATAGAAATTAAAAAAAATATGGGTTGGTGTGATGACATCAGATATTCAAAATATTATAATAGATTAATAAAAAGAAATAAAAATATAAGACATGAAAAACTTTATAGAAGAGATAAAAAATACGACCTTTTACTTCCAATTGAATACAACCATAATAAAATAATCACAGGGAAGGGAAGTTGTATTTTCTTACACTTAACAAAAAATTATAAACCTACAGCAGGATGCGTTGCTATTAAAAAAAAGGATTTCCTAATCTTGCTCAAATTAATTAACAAAAAAAATAAAATAAAAATAAGCTAATCTCTTTTACCAAAAATATTAGAACCTATTCTTAAAAAGGTTGAAGAATTTTTTATGGCATCAATATAATCTGATGACATACCCATACTTAATTCTTTTAAATTTAAATTAGTTTTAATTTTATACATTTCTTTAAAAAATGGATTTGGATCAATATCTGCAGGTGGTAAGCACATTAGACCAATAATATTTAATTCTAATTTTTTACAATAATCCAATAAATCGTTTAGTTCACTTTTATTAATTCCAGATTTCTGATTTTCTTCTCCAATATTGACTTGAATAAATATTTTAATTTTCTTGCCTTGTTTAAATTGCTCATCTGAAATTTTTTTTGCAAGTTTTTTACTATCTAAGGAGTGAATATAATCAAAAATTTTGATAGCTAATTTAACTTTATTTGTCTGCAATTTACCAATTAAATGTAATTTAATTTCAGATTTTTTTTCTTTTATGATTGTCCATTTTTCTACAGCTTCTTGAACTTTATTCTCTCCAAAGTCTTTATGACCAAAGTCAATTAATGATTGGAAAATCTCTTTTTTAAAAGTTTTTGTTACTGCAATAATCTTTGGCAATTCTTTAATGTTAAACTCATCTTTTTTAGATTTTACAACTTTTTCAATTTGTAATAGTTTTTGTACTGTTTCATGCATAAAAATAATTTAAAAAAATATTACTTCATAAGTGATTACGATACAAATCTAATTAAAAATTTAGATACATCTATAAATATCATATATCGAAATTATAATAAACAGTTTGATATTGATAAAATTTTAAAATTTAAACATTTTTGTAAAAAAAAAGGTTTTAAATTTTTTTTATCTAATAATGTTAAGCTGGCAATAAGTTTGCAATTAGACGGTGTTTATTTACCGTCATTTAATAAAAGTTTTAAACATCTTTCATATCGAGTAAGAAAAAATTTCCGATTTATAGGTTCTGCTCACTCGTTAAAAGAAATTAGAATAAAAGAAAAACAGGGAATAAAATTAATTTTTTTATCTTCATTATTTAAAGAAAATAAAAACTATCTTGGAATTAATAAATTCAGATTAATTACAAAATTATCTAAAATTAATTTCATCGCTCTTGGGGGTATTGATGATTTTAATATAAAATTTTTAAAATTGATAAATGTAATAGGGTATGCTGGCATTTCTGTGTTCAAAAAAAAAGGCCCCTAAAATAGGGGCCCTTTTTATAAATTATATTTAATTCTAAATTAATTAGAATGCAAATGATAATCCAATTTCGTATGATTCTTTATCTGCAGTAGTAGATGTTGAACCAGCAATATTGTCTGATGAGTTGAAACCACCAGAAATAGTCATACCACCCATAGTGTAAGAAGCTGAAATCGCTTCATCTTCTTGGTCAGTAGTACTGTCACCAGAGTTATATGTTCTTGATCCATAAGAGATCGAGAAGTCATCATTGATTGCATATGATACTGCGTAAGACTCAGATTCGTCAGTCTTCGTAGCAGTTGGACCATCAGCTTCGTGCTCTTGGTAACCAACAGTTACTGCACCAATTGCATATTTCACAAAAATAGTTGAGTGATCAATTGTAGTTGTAGCAGTATCTGCCATTTCTCCAGTAGCATAACCAATTGTTAAACCTTCTACCATATCAGGAGCAATTTCAATACCCATGTCAGTATAAGAATCAACAGTTACGTCGTTAGCTGTACCAGCTGTACCTGAATGGTCAGTTTGATGTGCTAAATGTAATGTTGCGCCACCCATTGATGGAGATTTATATTTCCATATGTTGTTTCCGCTAACACCATTAATTCTTGCTGCTGAAGCACCAGAAGTAATATCCCATGGCTCTTCATAAGCAGTTGGCATTACGTCATCCCACATACCCATTACAGAAGTTCCACCGTGACCTGCAAATGTGAAAGTACCGATAGAGTCATTACCAAATGATAATGTTCTGTTGTCGTAAGATGAATTAGTTGGGTTATCAGAGTCTAATTCCCAAGAAGCTGATACAGTCATACCACCATCAGTTTCACCTGAAACTGTAGCAGTTAAACTGTCACCTTGGAAATAAGAAGCGCTACCCGCAGCTCCACCTTCGTCTACGTTAGTAAGGTAAACAGCAACACCACCAGAAAGACTTACTTCTGCAGCGTGAGCAGCTGTTACCGCAAGTGAACCAGCTAATGCTGATACACCGATTTTAGTTAGTTTGTTCATAATTAACTCCTTATTTTTTTATTATTAATAATAAACGCTAGCTTTTTAACAATTTTTGAGCTTTAAATTATTATTTTTAATACTTTATCATAATCTTTTTACAAAGTGTTGTATTTTTACAACACAAAAAGATCACTAAAATGCTATATTTTATTGCTTTTCTGAAATATGTTAAAAATCTTACAACTTTCGATAATTTTTATGCTTAAAAAAAAATTTATAAACATTTTTAGTCTTTTTTTACTTTGTTTCTTTTTAACTTCATGTGGAGGAAAAGGATTCTTTAAAGGTGGAGATGCAAGAAAAAACCCTCCTGAACCAGAAAAAAGAGTGCAAAAAAATTTAGAAGAAGGAAGAGGTTTTAGACTAAATGATGCTGTAAAAAACAGAGGAAGAGGCACTAATTTTGAATTTGCCAGTTCAAATGAATTATGGCGAGCATCATTAGACGCAATCGATTTTATGCCTTTGTCTTCTGCAAATTATAGTGGTGGTGTGATTATCACTGATTGGTATGCTTCGGGTGGCAATCAAAATGAAAGTGTTAAAATTACAATCAGATTTTTAAGCAATGAAATAAGATCTGACTCTTTAGATATAAGTGTATTTATAAAAAAATGTAAGGACCTTATGAATTGTAAAATTATTGAGTCCGATGGACAAATTTCAATTGAGTTAAGGAAAAAAATTTTAAAACAAGCTGTGTTATATTCCAAAATCACAAAAGAAAAAAATAAGAAAAAAAATAAACGTGTCAGTTTCCCCATAAAAAATGAAGATTAAATAAGTATTTTCAGTGGAAAGATATAATTTTAGAAAAATAGAGGATAAATGGAGAAGTTTTTGGGAGTCTAACAATACTTTTAAGACTGTCCTACAAAAAGATAAAAAAAAATTTTATTGTTTAGAAATGTTTCCATATCCATCTGGAAAGATTCATATGGGTCATGTTAGAAACTATACTATTGGTGATGTGTTGGCCAGACATAAGTTACTTCAAGGATACAATGTATTACATCCGATGGGCTGGGACTCTTTTGGAATGCCAGCTGAAAATGCAGCTCGACAAAATAACCTAGATCCAGAGAGTTGGACCATCAAAAATATTAAAGTCATGAAATCTCAACTTAAAAAATTAGGTTTATCTATTGATTGGGATCGAGAAATATCTACTTGTTCCAAAGATTATTATAGGCATCAACAAGAATTTTTTTTAGAAATGTTTGATAAGGGACTAGTTTATAGAAAAGAAAACTATGTTAATTGGGATCCAATCGACCAAACTGTATTAGCAAACGAACAAGTAATTGATGGAAAGGGATGGCGTTCTGGCGCCCCAGTTGAAAGAAAAAAACTAAATCAATGGTTTTTTAATATAACTAAATTTTCAGAAGATCTGCTTCAAAGCTTAGACTCACTAGATAAATGGCCAAACAAAGTAAAAATAATGCAAAAAAATTGGATTGGAAAGTCATTCGGTAGTGAAGTTAAATTTGAAATTATTGGGTCAAAAGATATTAAAACTGTTGAATGTTACACTACAAGACCTGATACTCTTTTTGGGATGTCTTTTCTTGCTCTATCTATAGATCATCCAATAGCTAAACTTTATCAAAATGATAAAACATTTTTAAAATTTAAAGATGATTGTTCAAAAACTGGGACAACAGAAGAATCGATAGCTGTTGCAGAAAAACTTGGTTTTAAAACAAATTTATTAGCAATTAACCCTTTGGACAAAAATATTAAAGTTCCAGTTTATTTTGCTAATTTTGTTTTAATGGATTATGGATTGGGTGCTGTATTTGGTTGTCCTGCTCATGATCAGAGAGATCTTGATTTTGCTAGAAAATATAATTTGAAAATTACGCCAGTTGTTGAACCAATTGATTCATCTAGCCATATTTATGATAGTGAAACTAAAGAATTTATTATAAAAAATGAAGCTTACACTGGACCAGGTAAAATTTTTAATTCCAAATTTTTAGATGGTTTAAAATGTCCGGAGGACTCAATACCAAAAACTATTGATTATTTAGAAAAAAATAATTTAGGAAAAAAGAAAATTAATTTTAGACTTAAAGATTGGGGAATATCAAGACAGAGATATTGGGGTTGCCCAATACCTATTATTTATGACAAAAATAATAAACCCCACAAAGTTCCAAAAAAAATGCTTCCAGTAGAATTACCAAAAATTAAAAAATTTGAAACTTCCGGGAATCCTCTTGAAGTTAATGAAAAGTGGAAAAAGATTACAATAGATGGGAAAAATTATATCAGAGAAACAGATACACTAGACACATTTGTAGACTCTTCGTGGTATTTTTTAAGATTTTGTTCTCCTCAAAGTAATGATTATGGATTTAACTATAATGATATTAATTATTGGATGCCTGTAGATCAATATATTGGAGGTATTGAACATGCAATTTTACATCTTTTATATTCAAGATTTTTTATGAATGCACTCTCTTTTGAAAATGAAAAATTCAACATCAAAGAACCTTTTGATGGATTATTCACACAAGGTATGGTTTGTCACGAAACATATAAAGATCAAAAAGGAAATTGGGTAAGTCCAGATGAACTTATCACTCTAAACGGAGAAAAATTTTTAAAAAAAGACAAATCTCAAAAAATAAAAATAGGTCCAATTGAGTCAATGTCAAAATCAAAAAAAAACACGATTGATCCTGAGGAAATAATTAACGAGTTTGGTGCAGATGCTGTAAGACTTTTTATTTTATCAGATAGTCCACCTGAGAAAGATATACAATGGTCAGAGGAAGGTATAATCGCTTCTTATAAATTTATTCAAAAACTTTGGAACTTAAATTCTAGAATTTTAGATGAAATAAAATTAGAGCATAAACATGAAGATTTTGGAGAACTTAAAAAATTAACAAATAAATTCGTTAATAATGTTAATAATAATCTATCGAATTTTAGCTATAATAAAATAATTGCTAATTTTTATGAAATTTACACTGACTTATCAAAAATTCTTACTCAAAAATACTCAAAAAAAGAATTAGTAAATAATTACCAAAAAATATTGGTAGTCATGTCACCAGTAATTCCACATTTTTCCAATGAATGCTTATCTTTATTAAATACCAACACAGAAGTTAAGTGGCCAGAAGTTGATAAGAAGTTACTTATAGAAGAAAACATCAAATTTGTAGTACAAATAAACGGTAAAACACGAGGTATTATAAATACCAAAAGGCAAAGTTCAGAAAATGATTTAATTGAAATGATCAAAAAAGACCTAAATCTAAACAAATATTTAAAAAATAAAGATATAAAAAGAAAAATATTTATTCCAAATAAATTAATTAATATCATATTATAAAAAATGATTAAAAAAATTATACTTACAATTTTTTTCTCTTTGTTCTTGATCAGTTGTGACTACAAACCTATATATTCTTTAAAAAATAATAATAATTTTGATATTAGAAGTATTGAATTCGAAGGAGATCAAAACATAAATGGTTTACTAAATCAAAAAATTTTGAGATTTAAGAAAGATACATCTAATATAAAATACGACTTAAAAATTACATCAAATTATAACAAAGAGTCCTTGTCAAAAGACACTGCCGGGATAACAACCAAATATCAACTAACATTATCTGTAAATTTCTTAATAAATGGTAAGAATTCAAAAAATGAAATTAAGATAGTTAAAAAGTTTTCTATGAAGAATATTGATAACAAATTTGATGAACAGGTATATGAAAATAATATTAAGAATAATCTAAGTGATATGGTAGTGAATGAATTAATTATTTATCTTAACAGATTGCAATGATTATCAAATCTTTTGAATTACAAAGAAAAAAAATTGATAAAAAAATAATACTTTTTTATGGGCAAAATGAAGGTCTCAAAAAAGAAGAAATAGAAAAAATAAAAATAAAAACTGACAAAAAAATTTTTAATTACGAGGAAAAACAAATATTAGAGAATAAAGAAAACTTTTTTAACGAAATTTTAACAGGTTCATTATTTGATGATCAAAAAATAATTGTAATAAATAGAGCTTCAGAAAAAATTCTTTCTATTATTGAAATATTGTTAGAAAAAAAAATTGAAGATAAAATAATATTAATAAATGCTGCAATTCTTGATAAAAAATCCAAATTAAGGAATTTATTTGAAAAAGACGAAAATCTTATTTGCGTTCCTTTTTATCAAGACAACAAAGAAACTCTAATTCGTTTAGCTCAAAATTTTTTTAAAAATCTAAATATTCCTATATCAAATGAAAATATTAACTTTTTAGTAAATAAGTCAAATGACGATAGACAAAATTTAAAAAATGAACTTATTAAAATTCAAATGTTTTTACTAAATAAAAAGAAAGTAACTACAAATGACTTAACAAAACTTATAAATTTAAATGAAAATCACAGCGTAAATAAATTAGTGGATAATTGCTTGGCGAAAAATCAAAAAACAACTGTTAACATTTTAAATGAAAATATTTTTTCTAATGATGAATGTATAATGATAATAAGAACATTTCTTAACAAATCCAAAAGATTACATAAATTGATTGAAAAATATGAAGAAAGTAAAAATGTTGAAAAATCAATATTAAGTTCAAAACCACCTATTTTCTGGAAAGATAAAGAAATTGTTAAAAAACAAATAATTAAATGGTCATTAAAACAAATAAATGATCTAATCTTTGAAATTAATGATATGGAATTAAAAATTAAAAAAAATTCAGCAAATTCTACAAATTTTTTAACTGATTTTTTAATACAAAAATCGATATAAAATCTAATAATTATTTTTTATTGTCTCAATAATTTTATCTAGTTGTTCTAAATTTTTATATTCAAAAATTATTTTTCCTTGATTATTTTTTTTATTTTTAATTTCAACTCTTAAACCAATTTTTGATGTAATGTTATCCTCTAAATTTTGAATATTTGAATCCTTTAATAATATATTTTTCTTAGATTTTGTTTTAAAAATTTTTACAAATTTTTCGGTTTGTCTAACAGACAATTTTTTTTCAATAATCTTATTAGCTACAGAAGAGGCATTTTCTAAACCAACTAAGATTTTAGCATGACCAAACGATATTTTTTTGCTTTCTATTAATTTTAAAACTTCATTGGGTAAAGTTAGAATTCTTAAAGAGTTAGTTATATAAGTTCTACTTTTTCCGATAAATTTAGATACTTTTTCTTGATCATAAGAAAATTCATCTATTAACCTTTTATATCCTTCAGCTTCTTCTAAAGGATTCAAATCATGTCTTTGTACATTTTCTACAATAGCGAATTCTAATGATTTTAAATCATCAACATCAGTCAATACCACCGGTATGTCATGTAGACCAGCTTTTCTAGCGGCAAGCCATCTTCTCTCTCCTGCTATTATTTCATATTTAGAATTATCATTCGATGATTTCCTTACAATAATTGGTTGGATTACCCCTCTTTCTTTTATAGAATTGGTAAGATCATTCAAATTTTCATCATCAAAATTTTTTCTTGGTTGATATTTATTAGGAATTATTTCACTCAGTAATAATTTATTTACTTTAGTCTCAATTTTTGTTTCGCCTATTAAAGATGATAAACCTCTACCTAATCCTTTTTTTATACTACTCATTAAGCTGCACTACCTATATTATTTTCTTTACTCATAAATTCATTAGTAAAACTATAATATGATTTGCTCC
>MDSV01204625.1_pt1 | contig 12698 bp, 10 predicted proteins | sample 810851 | NCBI WGS metagenome assembly MDSV01 (sample SAMN05326640, study PRJNA326480) | marine metagenome | isolation source: seawater | place: Atlantic Ocean: North East | collected 2012
AACTCTGGAATATGATTTCTTATTGCTCCAGATGATAATTCCACCCCATTGCACACAATATCGTATTGATAGGCAAAAATTTCTAAAGGTTTTTCAAAATCTATTTTATCTAAATCTCCTTGTGGCATTGAAAAAGGATTGTGGCTAAATTCCATTTTCTTCGTCTCTTCATTTTTTTCAAACATTGGGTAATCAACTATCCAGCAAAAAGCAAAAAGATTCTCATCAACTAAATTTAAATCATCGGCAATTTTATCTCTTGCCAAAGAAGTAATTTTTTCTACATCTACTTTTTTACCACAAGCAAAAAATATACTATCACCTACTTCTGCATCAGTTATTTTCATTATTTCTGTTAAAGCCTCTTTAGAAAAAAATTTTCCCACTGGTCCTTTAGCGGAAACATCTTTATCAATGGTAAAGTAAGCTAACCCTGAGGCTCCTTGATCTTTTGCCCATTTATCAATGTTATCGAAAAAACTTCTTGGCTTATCTTTTGTATTTTTTGTAACAATACATCTAACCTTTGAACCTGAATTTACTAGTTTTTTAAATATTTCAAACTTTACATCATCTCTTGTAAAAATTTCTGTGACATCATTTATAATTAATGGGTTTCTTAAATCAGGTTTATCTGTTCCATATTTTAATAAAGCATCTAAGTAGGAAATTTTAGGAAATTTTTCAGAATTTAATTTTTTGTTTGAAAACTTTTTGAAAGTATTTATTAATAATTTCTCTACTACATTAAATACATCTTCTTGTTCAACAAAAGACATTTCTAAATCTAATTGATAAAATTCACCAGGGCTTCTATCTGCTCTAGCGTCCTCATCTCTAAAACAGGGGGCAATTTGAAAATATTTATCAAATCCCGAAACCATTATAAGTTGTTTAAATTGCTGTGGTGCTTGAGGAAGTGCATAGAATTTTCCTGGATTTAATCTACTGGGTACAAGAAAATCTCTTGCTCCCTCAGGACTAGATGATGTTAATATAGGTGTTTGAAATTCTAGAAAGCCTAATTTACCCATCTCTTCTCTAATGAACGAAATTACTTTTGATCTTAAAATTATATTTTCATGAATTTTTTTTCTTCTTAAATCTAAAAATCTGTACTTTAGTCTTATTTCTTCTGCATATTCCTGGTCACTAAAAACAGGCATAGGTAATTCTTTACATGTTCCTAAAATTTCAAAACTTTTTATTGAAACTTCTATTTCACCCGTATCAATATCTTTATTAATCGTTTCATTTGATCTTTTTAAAACGTTTCCTTCAATTTTTATCACTGTTTCAAGTTGAATTTTTTCCAATTGACTAAATTTTGAATTTTCTTGGTCAACTATACATTGAGTGACACCATAATTATCTCTTAAATCAATAAATAAAAGATTTCCATGGTCTCTTTTCTTATTAATCCAACCAGATAGAACAACCTTATTCCCAACATTTTCTTCTCTTAATTCATTGCATGTGTGAGTTCTATATTTATTCAACTATTCTCCTAAAACCTCTTTGATAATTTTAAAATCAATTGGTTTATTCTTTTTTAAACTTGTTTCATCAATTTTATATATGAAATCAAATATTTTGCTATAGGATCTATCTATTCTTTTTACAATAAAATTAATTAATTTTTTATCTATCAAAATTTGACGATCTGATAAGTTTTTTAATATAATAGCATAAATCAAGTCATCATCAGGTTTTTCTATATTTTGTAAAAGAAAGTTTTTAGCTCTTGATTTTAAATCATCTAACTCAAAATTTAAATCTACTATTGGTTTATTAGATGTAATAATCAAATACATACCTTCTTGATCAATTATATTTATTAAAGTGTACAAAAGTTTTTCATTAATATTTAAATCTACGTTTTCTAATATAATATTTCTAAAACTTTTGATATTTACTAAATTTTCATCATTCAATTGATTTGACTCTAATATAACTCCTCCCTTTTCTTTTAAAAAAATATTAATCAGATGTGTTTTTCCAGAAAAACTTTCTCCAATTATATTTAGAAAGTTTTTATCCCAATTAGGCCAATTATTAAATAAATCTAAGATGTGTTTATTGCTACTAGAAACATAAAAATCTTCATACTTAAAGTTTTTATCATGATTAAACTTAATAATATTTTGCTTTAAATTTTTCATTTTAAAATCCAAACGTTTTTTTGAGTATCAAAATTAAAGTTATGATTATCCATTATTTTCAAAAAATTATTCGGTGTGCTGTTAAATATAACTCTATAATATATAAAATCTTTATCAAATTTTTGAATATTAAAATTATAAATCAAATCCATTTCCTCTAAAACTTTTTCAAAATTGGAAATTTTCTTCACATATTTAGTATTAATCTTTATATTTATTGGTAATTTAATAGAAGTATTTATCAAATTAAAATTTTTCCAATAATCCTCGTAAATTATTTTCATTTCATCTATTATTTTTTTTACATGATCATCACTATTTAAATTATGTTTTGAAAATAATTTATTTTTTAATACCAATTCATTGTTTAATGATATTTTAGATAAAAGTCTTATATTTTGATTGTTTACAAATATTAATGCGATTACTGAATCTTCTAAATTATACTTTTGAATTATTTCTTTAAAATCATAGTCTTCAATAAATTCAAACTTACTTTTAATATTATTTATATCTTCTAGATCTTCTGTAGGAAGAATATATTCTATTAAATGATAATTTTCTTGATAAATGTTCCACTGATTGAATATTTCATTATTTGAAAAAATTAAAAGATCTTTTTTATTTTCATCAATTATAATTGGAATAAAAAAAATCTTTTTTTTTAAGGGTGTTGATGGAAAAACATTTCTTTTTTCTAAGTAATTTAGAAGTTTTTTTTTACTAAATGATACGTCTAAATTTACATAATATAATTCATCAATAAATTTTTCTTCTTTAATAGAAAATGTTTCTATCATTTCTTTTAACTCATTTTGTGTAATTTGGTTTACTTTGTTTTGATCAGCTGAAGTAACTACTTGTAAGATTAGCTCAAAGTATGCTTTTTCGAATCCTCTTATAATTACATTGTTTTTATCAAAATTTATCTCAAATGGCTCTGATATCTCAATATTGTAAACATTAAATGATTTAGCTTGAATTTTGTCTGTGGAAAAAAAAAATAAAATTAGAGATAGTATTAAAAAAAAATTATATAAGTTTTTTGTAAAAATTATTTTAAATTTTAACATCATTTTATAATAATGAATAAAAACTCTTTTACATATAAAAAAAGTGGTGTTGATATAAATGCTGCAGATAAATTTGTAAAATTCATTTCAAACATTACATCAAAAAAAAAGGGCAAAAAAAAGTTTAACAATATAGGTGGGTTTGGATCAATAACTGATATCCCAAAAAATATAAAAAACCCCAAAATCGTAGCATGTACAGATGGTGTTGGCACAAAAATTGAAATTGCAAATATGATTAAAAAATATGACACCATTGGTATTGATCTGGTGGCAATGAGTGTAAATGATTTAATTGTTCAAGGCGCAATACCTCTATTTTTTTTAGATTATATATCTATTAATAAAATTAATTTAAAAAAATTAAAATCAATTATTAAAGGAATAAAAAAAGGATGTGATATTTCAAAATGTGAGCTAGTAGGTGGTGAAACAGCTGAAATGCCCGATACATACGAAAAAGATAAATTTGATATTGCTGGTTTTGCCGTGGGTATTGTTGATAAAAAAAAAATTTTAAAACAAAAAAAAATAAAAAAAAATAATCTTATATTGGCTGTTCCATCAAGTGGATTACATTCAAATGGATATTCTCTAGTAAGATATATCTTAAAGAAAAATAAAATAAATGTTGCTCAAAATAATTTTTTAAAAAAAGAATTGATTAGGCCAACCAAAATATATGTAAAAGAAGTACTTAATTTGATTCAAAAAAATTTACTCAATGGTTGTGCTAATATTACTGGTGGAGGTATCTCGGATAATTTAAAGAGAATAATTCCTGATAAACTTTGTGCAGAAATTGATTTGAAAAAAATTAAACCAACTAAGATTTTTAATTGGTTAAAAAAAAATAAAATTAATGATCAAGAAATGTTAAAAACTTTTAATTGTGGTGTTGGATTTTGTTTAATTATAAATCACAATGATTTAGAAAAAGTTAAAAATTGTTTTTCAAAACCATATAAACCTTATGTTATTGGAAAAATAATCGCTGGGAAAAAAAAGATATTATTAAATGACAAAATTGCTTGGTTCTAAACGAATTTACACGGCGGTTTTTATTTCTGGTGCAGGGACTAATTTAAAAAATTTAATTAAGTTTTCATTGACAAAAAAATCTCCAATAACTATCAAAACTGTAATATCGAATAAGTCTGAAGCCGAAGGTCTTAATTTTGCAAAAAAATATAAAATTAAGGTAAAAATTTTTAAGTTTACTAGTAAGGACGATAAAAAAATTATAAATGTTTTAAAAAAAGAACAAATTAAATTGATCTGTCTTGCAGGATTTATGAAGATTTTATCGAAAAAATTTATTCAAAAATTTGAAGGTAAAATTTTAAATATACACCCTTCGCTTTTACCAAAATATAAAGGATTAAATACTCATACAAGGGTTATTAATAGAAATGAAAAATTTTCTGGCTGTACAGTCCATCTTGTGAATTCAAAGCTAGATAGTGGTAAGATAATTTTACAAAAAAAAGTAAAAGTATTTAAAAGAGATACTTCAAGCAAATTAGCAAAAAGAATACTTAAACAAGAGCATATTATTTATCCTAAAGCTATATTAAAGCTAATATCTAATCTTTAAAAAAAAATTCTATTTCAATTTTTGCATTGTCAACACTATCTGAACCATGAACAGAATTTTTATCAATTGAAATTCCATATTTTTTTCTAATTGTTCCATCTTTTGCATCTTTAGGATTTGTGGCACCCATTAGTTCTCGATTGCCTATAACTGCATTTTCTTTTTCTAGTATCATTACTACTATTGGACCAGATGATAGATATTCACAAAGATCACTGTAAAAAGGCTTTGTTTCGTGAACTTTATAAAATTTTTCAGCCTCAGCTTTTTCAATTTGAATTTTTTTATCTTTTACAATTTTAAAACCTTTGCTTTTAAAAATTTCTTTAATTTCATTTTCTAGTTTTCTTTCTACAGCATCTGGTTTTATTATTGAAAGTGTTCGTTCTATATTACTCATAGTTATCCTCTATTAATTTATTTAACAATCTTACGCCAAATCCTGTTGCACCACCTGAATTTAATGCTCCTCCATATTTTGAAAAAGCCATTCCCGCTATATCTAAGTGAGCCCATGGAGTTTTATTCAAAATAAATCTTTGTAAAAATTGGGCTGCTGTTGTAGAGCCTGCTCCTCCTACATAATTTATATTTTGCACATCAGCATTTTTTGAGTCAATTAATTTGTCATAATTATTATGAAGCGGCATTCTCCAAACTTTCTCCCCCACTCTTTCACCAGAGTCAAAAATTTGTTTTGATAATTTATCATTATTTGAAAAAAGTCCTGCATATTCGGAACCTAAGGATACAATTATAGCTCCAGTTAAAGTTGCTAAATCAACAATAAATTGTGGTTTAAATTTTTTTTCAGTGAATGTTAATGCGTCTGCTAACACTAGTCTTCCTTCTGCATCGGTATTAAGTATTTCTATTGTTTTTCCACTATAAGATTTAACAATGTCACCAGGTCTTTGTGCATTACCTCCTGGCATATTTTCTACGAGTCCAACTACTCCAACAGCATTAATTTTTGCTTTTCTTTTTGCAAAATTTTTCATTAGACCAACAACGACTGCTGATCCAGCCATATCATATGTCATATCTTCCATAAATTTTGCTGGTTTTAACGAAATACCCCCAGTATCAAAACAAACACCTTTTCCTACAAACCCTAATGGTCTCTTATTAGACTTTGCACCTTTCCATTCAAGTGTTACTAAATATGAGCCCCTAATACTTCCTTGTCCAACTCCTAAAATTGCATTCATTCCTAATTTTTTTAATTTTTTTTGATCGTACACATTTACTTTTAATCCATATTTTCTTAAAGAAATTAATCTTTTTGCATATTCATCTGGATGTAATACATTTCCTGGTTCTGAGACAAGATCTTTAGCAAAAGTAATTCCATCAATTAAAGACTCAAATCTTTTATTTTTATCATAATTGAAGTTTTTGCTTTTGAATGAGATGTTAATTTCATAATTTTCCAAATCTTTTTTTGTCTTATATTTATTAAAAGTATATGACTTTAATTTTACTCCATGAAAAAACTCATCTATAAAATCTTTATTTTTTTTTAAAATATCTGAAAAATTATCCTCCAAGAACGTTGAATTTAAGATGGAATTTGATTTAATATAATCAAAAAACTCTGCTCCCTTTTTTTCATTAGATAATGTTGAATGATTATTCTTCAATTTTATTAGAATAATCTTTTGAGTTGGATTGAGATTAAAGATCAATATATCCTTCTTTTTAGATTTATTGATATCTATTGTTTTACCAATATTGCTTGAAAAATGACTTAAAGAGAGCTTATTTAAACTATTTATCTTAAATTCCTCATTCGAAAACAAGACATAATTTTTAATAGATGCATCATTAATGCTTTTTTTGACATTTATTTTAATTGGCATAAAAGAGTTATAATTGAATGGTATATATTTAGAAATAAAATATTTTCAATGAAAAAATTAATATTTAGAAACATAGCGAAAGATACCTTAATTTTTTTCACAATAATGTGCTTTACAGTGGGTACAATTGTCTGGACACTCCAGGCAGTCAACTATTTTGACTATGTCAGTCAAGATGGCCATGGTTTAAAAACCTATTTTACATATATATTATTAAATTTTCCAAAAATAATTCATAGAATAATACCTTTTATCTTTTTTATCACTCTTTTTTATATTTTAAATGAATATGAAAATAAAAATGAATTACAGATATTTTGGACTTTTGGAATAAGTAAAATTGATTTTGCACATAAAATTTTATTAATCTCTATAGCTATAACAATCCTGCAAATTTGTTTTGGTGGTTTTTTATCGCCATATACACAATTAAAAGGCAGAGAAATGTTAAAAAATTCTAATATAGATTTATTTTCATCTTTAATTAGAGAAGGAAAGTTTATTAATGCTGCTGAAGGCTTAACTATTTTTATAGATGACAAAAATCAAGATGGAAGTTTTTCTAACATCTTTTTAGATGATTCATCTAAATCAGTAACAAAAATGATTTATGCTAAAAGTGGAATGATAATTGATAATAACAATAGAAAAGTCTTTCAATTGTTTGATGGAAAAGTAATTAACAAAGACAAAACAAAAGTGAATACATTTGAATTTGATCAAATAGATTTTAACTTAGCAGATTATAGATCCTCAACTATAATTGCTCCAAAAATTCAGGAAATAAATTCATTAGTACTTTTGGATTGTTCAAATTTTTTTAACTTCAAAAACTCAAAAATAAGTAAACCTGATACCTTTAGATGTAGACAATCTATTATGCCTGAAATAAATCAAGAAATATTTAAACGTTTCTTTAAACCATTTTTTATTCCAATTATTGCAATCTTAAGTTGTTTTTTAATTATTACACCAAAAAGTAATTATAAATATGAGAGAAATAAAAAAATAATTTTTTTAGTTATATTTTTTACATTAATTTTATCTGAGGGATCTTTGCGATACTCAACTACATCTTTCTTAGCCACAATATTATATTTAACAATCCCATTAATATTTTTTTTAATTGTCTATATGTTTTTTTATAGGAACGTTAAATATGTTTAAAACTTATGAAAGATATATTGTAAGAAATTTTATTAATAAATTTTTTACTGTCAGTATAATTTTCTTTAGTTTAATAGTTTTATTAAGTGTTCTTGAAGAAATATCTTTTTTTAAAAATACTGATGTAAATTTTATATTACCTTATTTGATAACTTTTCTTGGAGCACCAATTACTCTTTTCGAAATTTTTCCATTCATTTTTTTAATTTCCACTCAATTTTTATTTTATGATCTCTTTAAAAAAGATGAATTGAATCTATTTAAGATTAATGGTCTAAGTAATTTAAAAATAATCAAAATTTTATCCACCTTATCATTTGTTATTGGAATATTAACTGTTTTAATTTTTTATAATGCAGCTTCTAAATTAAAATTTTTTTATACAGATATAAAAAATCAATACTCAGATGGAAATAAATATTTAGCTGTAGTAACTGATAGTGGTTTATGGCTTAAAGATGAAATAAATGGCTCTATTTTAATCGTAAAAGCAACGAGTATTGAAAATAATTACCTTCTTGATGTTTTGATAAATGAATTTGATAGTGATTTTAATTTAATTAATACAATTCAATCTAATAAAATTGATATTCAAAATCAATTATGGGTTATAGATAATCCGTTAATTACAAAAAAAAATGTAACTGATAAAGAAAATAATCAATTAATTATTCAAACAAATTTTGATAAAGAAAAAATAAAAACTCTTTTTTCTAACATGTCTACCTTACACTTATTAGAGTTATTTGATCTTAAGAAAGATTATGAAAATTTGGGTTATTCATCGAATGAAATAACACAACATTTGCTAACCTTATTTTCAACCCCATTTTTCTACACAATTTTAACATTGTTATCCGCGATAATAATGTTCAATACGAGTAAAAATAAATCACTCTTTTTCCAAATAATATTTGGGGTTTCTATGTCTGTAATAATTTATTATATAAATTTTATTTTTAATTCACTAGGAACAAATGGACAAATACCACTTATAGCTTCAATATTTATGCCTCTTGTGCTTATATCTATTGCTGCTTTTATTGGATTGATTAAGATTAATGAAAAATAATTTTTTAATACTTTTTTTGATTTTTTTATTCTTTAATAGTCTATCTAAAGCTTCTGAATTTAGATTTGTTACATCAGAAATTAAAATTTTAAATGAAGGAAATTATATTGAGGCATTTAATGGTAAAGCAATTTCAAAAGATAATGAGATTGAAATTCAAGCAAAAAAATTTGAATATAAAAAAGATTTGCAAATATTAAAAGCATTGAATGGTTTGGCGATATTTAAGCCTGATAACATTGAAATTGAGTTTCAAGAAATTCAAATAGATCAAAAAAATTCAATAATCTCAACAAAAGAAGTTACAAAAATTAGAGATATTAATAGAAATTTATCCGTTGAAACTAATTTTGTAAATTATGATAAAAAAAATAAAATTTTAAAATCTAATTCAAATTCTATACTCAAAGATAAATTTAACAATTCTTTATCTTCAAAAAGTTTTAATTATGATATTAAAAAAAATATTCTTAAAGTTCAAAATTCAACTTTAAAAGACTCTAAAGATAATATATTTAATATTGAATTAGCTTTCATAAACACAAAATCAAACAAACTATTTGGTAAAGATATTGAAATTGATTTAAATAATGAGGCTTTTAATCGAGAAAATGAACCTAGACTTAAAGGTAGAACAATAATTTATGAAAATAATTATACTGAGGTTACTAAAGGAGTTTTTACAACGTGTAAAAAAAGAGATAATTGTCCTCCATGGCAACTATCTGCAGAAAAAATAAAACACGATAAAAAAAACAAAATAATTAGTTATAATAATGCAAAACTTAAAATTTATGACATTCCAGTTTTTTATTTCCCAAAATTTTTTCATCCAGACCCAACAGTAAAAAGAAAATCAGGTTTTTTAATTCCATCTCTAAAAAGCTCTACAAATAACACTGAAAATTATTTTTCAGTCCCCTATTTTCACGTAATAAGTGAAAATAAAGATTTAACTTTATCTCCGCGTCTTTATTCATCTGATAAAATATTGCTTCAAAGCGAGTACCGTCAAGCTAATGCTAATGGTAATTCAATAGCTGACTTTAGTGTTTTTAAGGAAAAAAGTAATAATACAAAAAGTCATTTGTTTTATAATTTAGATAAAGATTTAAATTTTGATTATTTTGAAAACTCAAATTTAAAATTAAAAATACAAAAAACTTCAAATGATACATATTTGAGAGCTCAAAATATAGAGTCTGAAATTATTGGAAATACTAATACTTTAGAAAATTCTATAGATCTTGAACTTTATTCCGATAATTTATCAATAGATGCTAATATAACTGCGTTTGAAAATTTAGATAGAATCAGCTCTGATCGATATGAGTTTATACCTCAAATTAACCTATCAAAGAAACTTGATAACAAAACTAAATTCGATGGAGACTTTGTTTTTAATTCTAAAAATTTATTTAAAAATTATAATACAAATGTTTTTGAAAAAATAAATATAAATGATTTAACTTTTAATTCATTTCCAAAAATAACCAAGAACGGTTTTTACAATAATTATGAATTTATAATAAAAAATGCAAATACAGACGCAAAAAATTCTGGAAATTATAAAAATCAGGAAAGTCATTATTTATCAGGATTATTACAATTAAACTCTTCAATGCCATTAATCAAAGAGAATGATGATTATCAAAATATTCTAAATCCAAAGATTGCATTAAAAATAAGTCCTGATTTTACAAAAAATAAAAATGCTAGTTTCACTAGACTTGATGTAAATAATATTTTTGGATTGAATAGACTTGCTTCTGGTGAATCTTTAGAAGGAGGAATGTCATTAACTTTTGGAAATGAATTTAAAAAAATTAACAAAAAGGACTCTAGAGAAAATTTAGTCCTTAAATTAGCTAACAATATAAGATTAAAAGATAATACAGACTTACCTACTACTAATCAAATGGGATTAAAAACATCAAATTTATTTGGAGAAATTGCTTATGATCCAAATGAATATTTTACAACAAAATATAATTTTTCAAAAAAAAATAACTTTGATGACATAACTTACGAAAGTATAACTACAGCATTTAACTTGGGTAACTTTGTAACATCATTTGATTATATTAATGAAAATGACACTAAAGAAAAAACTTCATATTTACTCTCAAAATTGGAATATAATCTTAATTCATCTAGTAATATTTCATTTTCTACAAGAGAGAATAAAAAAACTGATTTAACTGAATACTATAACTTTATGTACCAATACAAAAATGATTGTTTAGCAGCATCTGTTGAATATAACAAAAGCTACTACGATGATAGAGATATTAAACCAGAAGAAAGTATCTTTTTTAAATTAACTATTATGCCTTTTGGTCAAATTGCGAGTACACCAGATTTAATTGAATAATGTTTAAATTGATTTTTTATAAAATTTTATTTTTATTTTTCATCTTAACATCGCAATCTTACAGTGAAAATGTTTTCATAAAAGTTAATGTGGATGACTATATAATTACTAATATAGATATAAAAAAAGAAGTTAATTACTTAATAGTCTTAAATCCAAAATTATTAGAATTAGATGAGAATAGTAAAAAAGAGATTGCTAAAAAATCAATAATCAACGAAATAATTAAAAAAAAAGAAATTATAAAATTTATTGATTTTAAGAAAAAAAATTCATTAGAAGATGAAATGTTAAAAAATTTATATAATAAATCAAATATCAATCAAAATGAATTTGAAAAAATTTTATTAGAAAAAGATAGTTACAATATAGAAGAAATAAAAGAAAAATTAAAAATTGAGATATTTTGGAATGATTTAATATATTTGAAATTTAAAGAACAAATTAAAATTGACGAAAGAGAACTATCCAAAAAAATAGAAAAGTTATCAGATAAAGATATCAAAGAATATTCGTTATCAGAAATTGTTTTTGAAAAAAACAAAGACGAAGACCTTGATGTGTTAATGAAAAGAATAAATTCAAGTATTGAGAGTATAGGATTTGAAAATACGGCAAATATTTATAGTATATCTGATAGTGCAAAGTTTGGTGGAAAAATTGGCTCAATAAAAGAATCAAATTTATCAAAAAAAATTATTGATGAAATTAATAGTTTAAAACAAGGCCAACATTCTAAAACAATACAAATTGGTAATAGTTTCTTAATTTTAAAAATAGATAGAATTGATTTGAAAAAATTAGAAATAGATAAAAATAAAGAATTAGAAAAAATGATTAAATTTGAAACTAACAGACAACTAAAACAATTCTCAAAAATATATTTTAGTAAATCAAAAATAAATTATATTATTAATGAAAAATAAACCAATTCTTATAGTTGCTGGCGAGCCTAAAAGTATTTTTTTGGAAATATTCTTTAAAACAATAAAAAAAAATAGATTTCAAAGTCCATTGGTTTTAATTGCGTCAAAAAAAATAGTTTTTTCTCAAATGAAAAGATTTAAATATTCAAAAAAAATCAATTTAATTGATTTAAAAAATTTAAATAAACTTTCGCTAAATAATAAAACTTTAAATTTAATTGATGTACCTTGTAAAAACTTAAATAATACAAGCTCTTATATTAAAAGTTGTTTTGATATTTCTTTTAAAATTCTAAAAAATAGATTTACTAATAAACTAATTAATGGACCAATTAATAAATTAAAATTTCTCAATAAAAAATTTCTTGGTATAACAGAATATATTGCGCATAAATTTCACTCAAAAAAAGTTGCGATGTTAATTTATAATAAAGAATTATCTGTTTGCCCTATTACCACTCATCT
>MDSV01237809.1_pt1 | contig 12698 bp, 12 predicted proteins | sample 810851 | NCBI WGS metagenome assembly MDSV01 (sample SAMN05326640, study PRJNA326480) | marine metagenome | isolation source: seawater | place: Atlantic Ocean: North East | collected 2012
TGGTGGAATTGGTAGACACGAGGGATTCAAAATCCCTTTTTCGCAAGAAAGTATCGGTTCGAGTCCGATCAGTGGTATTAAAAATTTACAGAGATAGAATATGAAAAAATATAAATTATATGGTATTGGAAATGCTTTATTAGATTATGAATATAAAGTAAATGATTCAGTATTGGAAGAACTAGGGCTAGAAAAAGGATGTATGCTACTTAATGAATATGATAAACATTTTGAATTACATAAGTCTTTGAAAGAGATACGTCCACCAGAAAAAATTATACCCGGAGGCTCCGTTGCTAATTCAGTTTTTGCAATGGCTCAATATAATGATAAAGTCTGTTTTTCAGGAAAAGTATCTGATGATGATTCTGGAAAAAATTTCATAGAATGCCTTAATGAGTCTGGTGTAGAAACATTTATTAGTAAATTAGCAAAAAACAAAAGTGGAGAATGCTTGGTACTCATTACACCTGACAATGAAAGAACTATGAATACATTTCTTGGTTCCTCTAGTTTATTAAGTATAGATGACATCGATCATCAATCAATAAAAGACTCTGAGTATTTATTGATCGAAGGTTATCTAGTGACATCGGAAGAAACGATGAATGTGAGTATATCAGCTCTAGAAATTGCACGGGAAAATAATACTAAATGTGTTATAACACTATCGGATCCTAATATTGTAAAATATTTCCGTGATAATCTCTTAAAACTATTTAATTACAAATCGCATATAATTTTTTGCAATGAACAAGAAGCGTTAAATTTTTCTGAGACTACAAATTTATCTGATGCTCAGAAATTCCTAAAAGAAATTGCAGACATGTATATTATAACACTCGGACCCAAGGGAGCACTTTGCTTTGATGGCTCAAATATTTTTAATATAAATGGTATAGAAGTAGCTTCAAAAGATTTTACTGGTGCTGGAGACATGTTCTTAGGTTCTTTTATGCATAAGTATGATGGTGATAATATCTTGGAATCATTAAGTTTTGCTAATTTTTCTGCATCAAAAGTTATACAAGTTTATGGTGCTAAATTTAATAATAAAACTAATTATTTAGACTTATTAGATAGTTTTAAATTTGAGAATTTATCTGATTGATTACCGACATTGGATCATTAGCTTCAGTGATTGGTCTTCCGATAACTAAATATGAGCTCCCTAAATTAATTGCAGACTTAGGAGTATATATCTTAGCATGTTCATGATTTCTATCATCAAGTCTGATGCCAGGGGTAATAAATTTTAAATCATTTTTGTTTTTATTTATTATTTCAATATCGCTAGGAGAACAAACAACTCCATCAATTTTAGATTCAATTGCTAACTGAGAAAGTTTATTGACAACATCTTCTCTAGAGTTTGTATTAAACATCTTCATATTATCAAGATTATAGCTGGTTAATAATGTAACACCAATTAGATTAAGTTTTGGATTTATAGAATCTCGTGCATCTCGCGCAGCTATAAGCATGTCTCTTCCACCCAATAAATGTACATTCAACATCCAGACGCCAAGTTTATAAGCTTCTAAACAGGCTTTATGGACAGTGGTAGGTATATCATGAAATTTTAAATCTAAAAATATTTCTAAACCTAAGTTATGTATTTTTGTTACTATTTCTGGCCCATATTTTGTAAAAAGTTGTTTACCAATTTTCACCCTACAATTCGATGGGTTCAATTTTTTACAAAGTTTAAGCGCATCAACTTCATTATCATAATCTAAAGCTACAATTATGGCAGAATTATTATTTCTCTTTATTTGGCTCATTTATCTTTCCATCTCTGATTACATCTATAGCAGATTTAGGCAACATTGTTTCCCAACGATTACAACTTGGACATTTCCAGTTTAGCGTATTAGATTTATAACCACAATTATTACAAACAAAATAAAAGTTAGTATTAAAGATATTTTCATAAGAGGTAATCATATTATTCATTATGCCATCAGTTTTATCATTATTGTCAGAAGATGCTAAAACATGAGAAATCATAAAATTATTGATAGGATCATCAACATCAAAAGAATCAATATATTTTTTAGCTGAAATATCATCTTTTTCATATAATATAAAATAATAAATCTCGGATAAAAATGGGATGTCTTTATGTTCAGCTATTGATATTAAGGTCTTAATCACCATCGATGAATTATCCATTCTTTTTGCTAACTGTATTATTTTATATGCAATAAAGGGAGCAAATAATTTATCTTGCATGATTACTGCATTATAATACTGCGCAGATATTCCGACATCATTTTGTGAATAATATTTTGCAAGTTGTAAATTAGCTCGTATGCATGCAGTATTAGTTTTCAATGCTTTTTTTGATATTGCAATCGCTTTTTCTATTTGATTTTGATTCTTATATGAAGAAGAGATTTCACAATAATATTGCGCTAATAAAGAATTTGTTTTTTCATCATTGACAAATTTTGAATCTATTGTCTTTGTTAAATCTATTGCACGCTCCCATTCTTTTGTACTTTCATATATTTTGATTAGATATTCCAAGGAAGATTGTTTATAACTTTTAATTTCTGAGAGATTATTAAATATTCTCTCTGATCTATCATAAAGTCCAGCAGAATAAAAATCTTTTGCCAACTCATATAAAGCTTGATTCTTTAATTCTGTTTCTAGTGTTGGTCGGGCGAGTAAATTCTGGTGGATTAGTATTGCTTTATCAAATTCACCTCTTTTTCTATATAAACCGCCTAGAGCTAGATGTGTTTCAATAGTCGAACTATCTACATCCATCAGAGCTGCAAATATTTTAAATGCTTTATCTTCCTCATTATTTAAAAGATAGTTCAACCCTCTATAATACTCGGCATTATAAATATTCTTGGTGGCTTTTTTTGTTGGTTTTAGATAAAAGTATACTGATGACAAAAATATCACCATGATCAGGCTTATTATGTATATCATTCGTGATCGTCTCTAAGGGGGTTCTTTCTTAAGCTATCTATCTCATCCTCTTTAGTTTTCATAGATTTTTTCAAATTCATATTTTCATGCTTATGTTTAATATATGCTGATAAAAAGAATAATAAAGCTAAAAATGAGCCTGACAAAAAGCTTATAAATAAAAATAAAGGTAAAGGGCCAGCAAAGACATGCACATATAGGTCAACTTCAATAGGTGCTGGGTTGAGCATAGATATTGTAATAGATAAAGCTAACAACGATAATGTAACAAGGAATATTAAGACTCTAAACATAATATATATTATATTATTCTATTAACGGTATTAATTGAAGAAGAATTATTTTTTAATTTTTGTTATTTACTCTAGATTTCAATTCTTTGCTTGGTTTAAAATGCACGCTATATCGTTTTTCCAACGCAACAAGCTCTCCAGTTTTTGGGTTTCTTGCTGTTCTGGAATTATGATTATGCAATGAAAATGTTCCAAACCCTCTTATTTCTATTCTATTTCCTGAATATAGAGACTTAGATATATGTTCAAGAATTTTTTTTACAGAGTAATCTATATCTGAAGAAGTAAAAGATTTAAATTTATTAGACAATTCAGATATTAGTTCAGATCTATTTAAAATCATTTAGGTTCAAATTCAGGTTATTGTTTTTTGAGTATCAGCAGTTTGAGTATTATCATCAGATGCAAGCTGTTTAATACCGAGTGACACTCTCTCACGTTCAGAATCAATTGATAGTATAATAGATTCAATCTCATCGCCCTTTTTAAAAGATCTGATTAACTCTTCTTGCTTTTCTTCAATAGAAGTAATGTCGGTAATATGTATAAGCCCATCAATGCCCCCTTCTAAACCAATAAAAATTCCAAAATCAGTTATGGATTTAATTTGACTTTTAATTATATCTCCTTTGGCATGAGTATCTTCGAACTGAATCCAAGGATTTGGCAAACATTGTTTGTGACTTAATGATACTCTGCGTTTTTCATCGTCAATTTCCATAACCTTAACTTCTATTTCATCTCCAAGATTAACAACTTTATTTGGGTTAATATTTTTATTCGTCCAATTTAATTCTGAAGTTCTAACCAAGCCTTCAACATTATCGCCTAAGTCTACAAATACTCCGTAATCTGCGATATTGGCTACCGTACCTTTGTAGGTCTCATTTAAAGTCAATTTACCAGGTATTTTATCCCATGGATCATCTTGCAGTTGTTTCATACCTAGGCTAACTCTATTTTTTTCTGTATCATATTTAAGAACAGTAACTTTGATTTCATCACCAATTCTTAAAATTTCACTAGGGTGATTAATTCTTTTCCATGAAATATCTGTAATATGTAATAATCCATCAATTCCACCTAAATCTATAAATGCACCATAGTCTGTTAGATTCTTAATAAAACCAGTGACCACTTTCCCCTCTGTATACTTCTCGGCTACTTCTTCTGGGCTTGAAGTTTGATCTAGCAATACAGCCTTACGTGATAAAACAATATTATTTCTTATTTTATCCATCTTAATAATCTTAAATTCTAGTACTTTGCCCTCAATATAATCAGTTTCTTTTGTTGGTCTAACATCCACTAACGATCCGGGTAAAAAAGCTTTTATATTCATTAATTCTACTGTGAAGCCACCTTTAACTTTCCCACATACTTTTCCTTCTATTATTTCTTGACTATTTTGTATTTTTTCTAATTCTGTCCAAACTTTAGTTCTCTTAGCTTTTTCACGCGACATGATTGTTTCACCATATCCATCTTCAATGATATCTAAAGTTACCTCTACCTCGTCACCAAGTGAGATTTCTAATTCACCATTGAGATCGAGAAACTGATGCTTTGGGATGATGCCTTCTGATTTTAAGCCTGCATTTATGACTACATAGTCATCTCTAATTTCTATTACTGTTGCGGTTACTATGCTGCCAGGAGTCATATCAACCTTACTCATACTATCTTGAAATAGAGTTTCAAATTCTGTTTGGGCTTCCATCAATATATATACCTCTTTTGTTTTAAGCTCCTGATATCTTATACAATTCAAGGATTTTATCAAGGATAGACTCTATATTTAATTCACTAGAATCAATTATAATTGCACCTTTTGCAGCTTTTAAGGGTGATATTTCTCTATTGATATCTTTTTGATCTCTGTCTTCTAGGGATTTGCGTATATATTCAAAACTTGGGCTACTGCCAGATTTCAATAATTGCTCATATCTTCGTTTTGCTCTAATATCTAAATCAGCTGTAAAATATATTTTTAATTGAGCATTAATAAATACTTTTGTCCCCATATCGCGACCATTTGCAATAAGGCCTGGCATCTGGACGCATGCTCGTTGAATGGGCAAGAGTAAATTTCTAATATTCTCATCTTTTGAAATATCGGAAGCAGCTAACCCAATTTCTTCTTTATAAAGCTTTTTAGAAATATCTTTGTTTTTATAAGTTGCATAAAAGTCAAGGTTATATGATGGTTTAAGATCAATATTATTTATGGTTTCAAGCAAAGAAGTCGTTGTGGAAAAACTATCAGGCTCAGTTATTTTAATATAAGCCAGAGCCCTATATAGTATGCCACTATCTAATATAAAGAATTTTAATCTATTTGATAATAACTTAGATATAGAAGTCTTTCCGGAACTCGCTAAACCATCAATTGCTATAACTGGTATATGTTTATTCATATTTTATAAATATCTATACTTTGTTCTCTAAGAATATCAATAAAATTTGGGAATGAAGTATTTATATTTTCTGTGTCTCTAACTGTGATAGGTTTTTTAGATACTAAGCCAGCAATAAGAAAAGACATTGCTATTCTGTGATCGCTAAAGCTATCAACTATACCTCCATTGAAAGAGCCCCCGACAATGGATATTGCATTGTCTGTTGATGTAACTTCAATACCAAGTTTTCGTAGCCCAGTTTCCATAGAGAATATTCTATCACTTTCCTTATATCTTAGTTCTTTAATATCATTGATTGTGGAAGTACCATCACATGATGCGCAAGCGATGAATAAGATTGGTAATTCATCAATTAACCGTGAAATAATTTCACCTGAAATATTTATTGGATTTAATTTAGAATATTTAACTCTTATATCAGATACAGGCTCATTGCTCATATGATGAGTATTGATAATTTTAATATCTGCACCCATCTTATTTAATACATCCAGGATTCCTGTGCGCAGAGGGTTCGTGCCAATATTCATCAAAGTAATATCTGATTCAGGAGTTATTAAAGCAGCTATAATAAAAAAAGCTGCTGAAGAAATATCCGAAGGAACATCGATATTTTTTGCATTTAAAATACCATTTCCCTCAATTATGATCGCATTACCATTTACTTTAAATGGATAGTCTAAATACTCTAATAGTCTTTCTGTATGATCACGCGTTTTGATATCCTCGCTTATAACTGATTCACCATCTATGAATAAAGAGGCAAGCAATAAACAAGACTTTACTTGAGCACTTGGTATTGAGCTTTTATAAATAATAGGTCTCAGTAAAGCTGCTGTTTTAAAAGTAATTGGTAATTTATATTTATTAGATTCTATGCTAGCACCAAAATTAGTTAAAGGATCTATAATTCGTTTCATCGGCCTTGAAGATAGGGATTCATCACCTTTGATGGTTGAGTCAAAATTTTGACAAGCTAAGATACCAGAAAGTAATCTAGATAAAGTACCGGAATTTCCAGCATCTATAACTTCCGTTGGTTGTTTTAAAGATTTTAATCCTTTACTAAAGATTTCAACTTTGTTGTCGATTATCTTTATTTCAACACCCATTTTCTTAAAGCTAGAAATTGTTTTTAAGCAATCTTCAGACATGAGGCCATTCCTTATTATAATTTTGCTAGAACATAAAGAACCTAAAATAACGGCCCTATGAGTAATAGATTTATCACCAGGAATGATAATATCTCCAAGTAATTCTTTAGAACTATTAATAATGTGACTAACTTTAGTTGTCATTTCTTATTTAACTTAACTTTTGTCTGTTGAAGGTATTTGAGTAGCGCATCATCGCTCTTGCTTATCTTAGTTTTTATATTTTGGAGCTCCTTGATCAATAAAGCAATAGAGTCAGCAATATTCTTTTTATTACTTAAACATATGTCTTTCCACATTAAAGAATCACTATGAGCTAAACGTGCAAAATCTTTAAATCCACCACCAGTATACTCCTTAATATTCTTTATTGATTTACTATTAAGTATGATATTTACTAGAGCAAAGGATACGAGATGGGGCAAATGGCTTGTTTGAGACATAACCAAGTCATGTAGCTTTGGTTCTATAATTAAAATTTTACAATTGAGAGATAACCAAAATTTAGATATTTTAACTTTTATTTTTTTATTTGTTTTAGCTATTGGTGTCAATAATACAATTGCATTTGTATATAGATTTTTATCATAATTATTTATTGTACTCTTTTCCTTTCCCGCTAAAGGATGGGAACCCATAAAACATTGATCACTATTAGTCAAAAATTTAGATGATGATTTTAAAACATCAGTTTTTACACTACCAATATCTGTTACAATTGCCTCATTCTTTTTAAATTTATTTATGGTTTCTAGAACTTTTTTATATGAACTAATTGGCGTACAGATAATTATTAAATCTGCATTTGCGAGTAGCTTAAAGTCCTTATGATCATAATCATGTATTATCTTATTTTTTTTTGCAAATTTAAGGTTACTGATATCTCGATCAAATCCATATATTTTTTTAGTTATCTTGGCTTGTTTAATAGAGAAAGCGAGTGAACCACCCATCATGCCTGTCCCAAATATATATATAGAATTAAACATTATGTTTAGCCTCTTACAATTAACTTAAGTTTAGAGATAAAAAGAGAGTTCTCTTTTGGCGTGCCAATTGTTACACGCAAATAATTCTTTAATCCATAATTATCTAAAGGTCTTAAAATAACACCATTCATAAGAAGCTTTTTGTAAATTAAATTAGCATGTTTACCAAGGTTTATAGTTATAAAATTTGTATAAGTATCAAGATATGATATTTTCAGGCTATCAAATTCTTTTCTTAGGTAATCTAAACCTTTATCGTTATCCATTAAACTTCTATTGACAAAAGATGTATCCTTCAGTGACATAGTCGCCATAGCTTGTGCAATATAGTTAACATTGAATGGCTGCCTCATATTATTAAGTTTTTTAATGATACTTTCAGATGCAAGTCCATAACCTATGCGCGCACCTGCAAGAGCGTAAATTTTAGAAAAAGATCTAGTTATTATTATATTTTTGAATTTTTTAAGTAAATTTAGTGCGCTTTTATGCCCTTTGTGAATTGCATACTCACAATAAGCTTCATCAATAACTATAATTATTCTCTTAGGGAGACTTTTGATAAATAATTCGAGTTCTTTGTAGGACAATATTGTACCTGTTGGATTATTTGGATTAGCAATAAATATAACTTTGGTATTAGTTGTTACTTTAGATCTCATCATTTTTAAATCAACACCCATATAATTAGGCCCTTTTTTCAAGATAGGCTTTGATTCTATAATCTTTGAATTCATATTATTAGAAATTATCTTATAAACCAAAAAAGAATGTTTGCTAAATAAAACTTCTGATTTTGCATTAAGGTATGTTCTTGCAATTAATTCTAGAATTTCATTAGATCCATTTCCAACTATAATGTTATCTAATTTGATATTTTTTTTGTGCAAATATATCTGGATATCATTTTTAAGACTAACGGACCTACTATCAGGATATCTATTTAGTTTCTTGGTGAGTTTATTAGCATATTGTACTGCTTTTTTACTAGGCCCACTAGGGTTTTCATTAGAAGCTAATTTGATGGCACTCTTCAGATTATATTTCTTTTGAATATTTTCTATGCTTTCTCCAGGCTGATAATTTGATGTTGATGTTTTTATTGTCATATTATCTTAAATACTTTGAGGATAAGATCCTAGATTTTTAAAAAATCTACTCTTTTTTTGTATTTCATTTAGAGATTGTTTAACTGATTTATCTTGTATATGTCCTTCTATATCCAGCAAAAACATATACTCCCAATTGTTTATCTTTGTTGGAATAGATTCTATCTTAGACATGCTAATTTTATTTTTAGATAACGGTTCAAGTAATGACTTAAGCGCGCCAGCTTTATTATCAATCGATATTAATACTGATGTTTTATCTTTTCCACTAGCGCCAGTTTTTTGATCCCCAATTACTATAAATCTTGTTGTATTATCTGTTTTATCTTGTATATATTTATTTATTATCGGTATATCATAATACGATGAACAACTAGTGCTGGCTATAGCAGCAGAGTCTTTTAGTTTTAAGACTTTTTTGACAGCAGCAGAATTACTCGATGCAGGCACTCTTTTTGCATTAGGTATATTACTATTCAACCAATTATTACATTGGAGAAAAGTTTGTTCATGGGCATAAAGCTTTTTAATATTTCTAATATTTTTTATTTTAGATAATAAACAATGTTCGATAATTAGATTAATTTCTCCGCAAATTTGAATATTATCTTTAATCAAATGTTCTAAAGTTAATTTAATGCTTCCCTGATTTGAGTTTTCAATCGGTACAATGCCATAATCGATATTATTTTTCTGTACGCTATTAAATATTTCATCTATTGAATTGCTAAAGTTCATGGTAACTGCTGAACCAAAAAACTTTGTGGCTGCAATATTGCTATAAGATTGCTCAGGTCCAAGACAACAAACTTGTAAATCTGTTTCAAGTGCTAAACATGATGAAATAATTTCTCTGAATATTATATGCAAGTTGTCATTCGATAGTGGTCCAGGATTAATATCTCTAATATTACGTAGTATTTGAGCTTCTCTTTCTGGTCTAAAAATACTTTTATTTGTTGAATGAGACTTGGCTTCTTTAATCTTTTTCGCCAATACACCTCTCTGATTAAGAGAATCTATAATCTGTTTATCAATTTTGTCAATTAAACATCTAATTTTCTTTAAATCATCATTCATCGTTAACTATAGTTTCTGTTGATATTGCTACGAGCTTTTCATCATCTTGTAAAACCTGTAATCGCACACCCTGCGTGTTCCTTCCAATAATTGGCATATCATTAATAGCTATCTTAATTGTTTTCCCTTTATTTGTAATCATAATTATTTGATCATTCTCATTTACATTCACTGCACCAACAACTTTGCCATTTCGTTTGCTCGTTTTAATACCTATTACTCCAACGCCGCCACGTTTTTGTATATTATAATTTTCCGTTAATACTCTATTTCCATAACCATTTTCAGTCACAGTAATTATCTCGCCATCCAAAGGCTTCAGTATAGAAACAAGCTGCGTTTGCTTTGTTAAATTGATGCCTTTTACACCTAATGTTCCTCTGAATCTTTCTCTAACATCATTTTCAGAGAATTTAATTGCCTTACCATTATCTGCAACCAACATTATGACTTCATCTTTTTTTGTATAATGTGCTCCCAAAAGCTCATCATTAGGCTTCAGTAAAATAGCTTTTAAGCCTGTTGTTCGAATCTTCTTGAATAACTTGACTGGGATTTTATTAATCATTCCTAGCTTTGTTGACATAAATAGATATGCATCCTCTTCAAATGAATTTACCACAACAAATGTACTGATTGATTCATCACTGACTAATGGTAAAACGTTATTGATAGGTCTCCCTCTAGCCTGTCTACTTGGGTCAGGTATATCAAAAGCCCTAATTGCATAGACCTTTCCAAGTGTAGAAAAACATAAAATAATATCATGAGTATGAGCCTGACATAATAGTTTAGTTTCATCGCCATCTTTGAATTTTGTAGCATTAATGCCTCTTCCGCCTCTTCTTTGACTTTTAAAGTCCGCTGCAGGCAATCTTTTGACATAGTCAGCCTTAGTTAGAACTACAATTACTTCTTCTTTTTTTATGAGGTCTTCTTTTCTTAATTCTCCTTCATCATTAGATATAATTGACCTTCTGTTTTCACCATATTCTTTCTTTACCTCATCTAGTTCATTTTTCATAACCGCATCCAGCTCTTCAGTATGAGTAAGAATTTTAATATACCGTTTTATTTCACTGATAGAGGCTTCATAGTCGGAGAATATTTTTTCTTGTTCAAGATTAGTAAGTTTCTGTAATCTTAGATCTAGTATTGCTTGCGCTTGTGTAGGCGATAGCTTATAAAATTTATCTTGCAGTCCATACTGAGAATCACTCTTGATAAAGCCTTGTGTCTGTTTATCGACTACTCCTAAAAACTTTGTCAATTGACCTGGTTTCCAGCTTTTAGATAGCAATGATGTTTTAGCTTCCATAGTATTTTTAGACTTTTTGATTAGAGTAATAATTTCATCTACATTTAGTAATGCTATACCGAGCCCTTCCAATATATGCGCTTTATTCTTAGCTTTCTCTAAATCAAAAAGAGTACGTTTAGTGATTACTTCTCTTCTATGTTTAATGAATTCATTGAGTATTTCAACGAAGCCTAAAGTTTTTGGCTCTCCATCAACCAAACAAACCATATTAACAGAATAAGAAGTCTGTGCATTCGTATGTTTATATAATGAGCCAAGAACAACTTCATGTTGTTCACCTCTTTTCAGCTCAATTACAAGCCTCATTCCATCTCTATCGGATTCATCCCGTAATTGACTGATCTCATTAATTTTTTTATCTCTAACTAACTGCGCTATATTTTCAATTAATTTAGCCTTATTGACTTGATAAGGTAGTTCTGTAAATATTATTGATGTTTTATCATTATCTTTCTTTTCAATGACATGCTTCGCCCTTATCTTAAAGGAACCTCTGCCAGCAAATAATGCATTTCTTATCCCACCATCATCCTTTATTTCCCCATATGTTGGGAAATCGGGGCCTTGCAAACCACTCGTGCTAATAAGCTCATCGATATTATTTTTATCTGCTAGAGAAGGGTTATCTATTATAGCAATGGTTGCATTAACGACTTCTACAAGATTATGAGGTGGTATGTTTGTGGCCATGCCAACAGCTATACCGGTTGAACCATTAACTAGTAAATTCGGAATCCTCGTAGGCAAGACAGTTGGTTCTTTTTCAGATCCATCATAGTTAGGTGAGAAATCAACGGTATTCTTATCTATATCTTGAAGTAACTCTTGAGAAAGTTTAGACATCCTCACCTCTGTGTACCTCATTGCTGCTGGAGAATCCCCATCTACAGAACCAAAATTACCTTGACCATCCACCAAAGGATGACGCATTGAAAATGGTTGAGCAAGCCTCACGATTGTATCGTAAACTGCTGAGTCACCATGAGGATGGTATTTACCAATTACATCACCAACAATGCGTGCTGATTTTTTGTATGATTTATTCCAGCCATTATTTAACTCATGCATTGAATAGAGTACTCTCCTATGCACAGGTTTAAGGCCATCTCTAACGTCTGGTAATGCTCGTCCAACAATTACGCTCATTGCATAATCTAGATATGATTGTCTCATTTCTTGTTCGAATCTTATTTCTTGATTTTCTGGCATATATTGATGATATTCGTTTATATGTTATTAAATTACTATTTTATCATAATCCCGTTATATACACGACATAAATTATAAATATCCATAATTAGCTTAAGAATTAGTTTTATGGCTATTCAACATTTTTACTGAGATTTAAATAACAAATTTAGTATAATCAATAAATGATTAAAA
>MDSV01175313.1_pt1 | contig 12696 bp, 12 predicted proteins | sample 810851 | NCBI WGS metagenome assembly MDSV01 (sample SAMN05326640, study PRJNA326480) | marine metagenome | isolation source: seawater | place: Atlantic Ocean: North East | collected 2012
TACGCACACAGCAAGACATTAATGCAGATCTGCGCGATCTCGTCCAGGCCGTGCTGAAAGTACTCGCTGCGCTGCAGGCTCTGCAACACCCCGCCACGCACCGGCACCGCGGTGACCCGGTCGATCCGGGTGGGCGGGAACGTCGCTTTTTCAGCAGGGCGCCCCCGGGGGCTGGCCGGTGCGTCGGGACGGTGCGTCCGCTGCGTCCGGCGCGAAGTCAGCGTCGGTGCGGGTGGAGCTGCGGTGGTGATAGCGTCGAGTTTTAGCGGGGGGACTTTTGTTGGCGTGGTCGTGGTGGCTGAGGTCGGTCCCGGTGTGGCGAGAGTCGCTGCGGGGTTCTTCCCTGTCGTCTCAGGCGGCCACTTGACGCCAAACAGCTCGAGCACCGCGTCGCTGCCGGGGGCGTGCCGGTGCTGCACAAAGTACCAGTCGTGCTGGTCGTAGTCCAGGTGCGCCGCGAAGCCGAGGCCGTACAGGACTTGCAGCCACGCCGAGGACTCGGCGCCGGTGACAAAGAGCGGCCAGCGCTCGGCGGTGTCGTGTCTGTCTGTGCCAGTGGCGCTTGACGCAGACAGCTTGCTCATGCAGAGATGGGCGCATAAGCCGTGCCACATGTAAAGGCTTATATATTGCTTCAGGGTACGAGATGTTACACTTCATACTGACAGTAGCGAAAAAGGAGAATGCACATCCAAAAGATATTTTTGTATGCTAATGGTTTATTTGTGGTTTTATTATACTTATTATATGTTTTATGTTGATGACTATACGACAAATCTAGCTGAAGTTTGCGTGGCTGCTGTGTCGGTGTCAATAAGATTGAGCAGAATAAGTTCATGATTTGCTATAAAGACCTGCAAATTCTGAAATCTACCATGTATTCCGCGATCATTTCAGCCATTCTTTTTGTATGTCCATGATCAAGCGTGGGCTTGTGAAATGTTTGCACTTTGACATCACTATTTTGGATGCAAGAACACGATATTGTCATGATCAATTTCTCGATAATATCGGTTTGGATGTATGAACATTATATCATCAAGCTTTTTTGTCGATGATGTTGATTTGTGATGCAAGAAATGATGTCCTAATCCTCAAGCAAGAACACGATATCCTCTTCATCTTCATTGGGCACGAACACGTTATTCTCATTATCATGCAAGAACACGATATCCTCTTCATCTTCATTGGGCACAAACACGTTATCCTCATTATCATGCAAGATCCTGCTATCTTCATACTCTAAATAACTCTGTGTTCTTTGATCAAGGTCGTGTACAATGCCATGAATTTGGATCTGTCTACTCTCCTCTGGAATGGATGTGTTCAAGAGTATCGTAATTCGCCTCTGTGCGTGTTGGATATGGGTTTTCACTTTGTTCCATACTCTGGTAGGAGCTGGGATACGCAGTGCAGGCATGCCATGGGGCTGTACACCAAACTGACGTTTCAAAGAATCGACATATGCAGACAATCTCTGAATTAAATCTATGATCAAGTTGACTGTTAGTGTAACACCTTGGAAAATCAGAAACGAAAGCAAAGACCCTGCTTCTGTCAAACATTTCCAAACAAGCAGCAATGGTACATACCCAAAGACATAAGCAGCTTTTTTCAGAACTGGAAATGCATGTTGTAAAATAGTTGTCATCATCACGAGATGCGGACCTGCAAGCACAAAAATGCCTGCTATAGTTCCCATGCCTAGACCTGAACAGATCAAATAATTTAAGGGTATATCTCGTAAGAAATTTTGAACGTATTCCGCCCACCTATTTTCTTGGCTTTCTTCGGTTCTTGTAAGTATTTCGTTCGAGTTTGCTCTGATTTCATCGATTATTGTGATATCAGTGAGTGCTGTCCCCACTACCCATACCTTTTTTAATTTTTCTTGCACGTTAAGGGGTTGTGATGCGGTGGCTCCGTCTTCATTATCTTCCTGTGCATCATTTGAACGAACAGGGTCATTGTCTGAAGAACGCCAAGGAAGCGGGGGTTGGTAAACTATTAACTCTGCCCCTATACCCTGTTTCTCTTTTTTGATGGGGGATTTCGTTCTTTGCTTCTCTTCTTTTTCTTTTATTTGTTTTAATTTTTTCATTTCATTTTCTTCTTGTATTCTTTGTTTTTCACGAAATTGTTGCAGCCTTTCCTTCAGTATTTCTGTTTTGGCGTCGACTGTAGATATAAACTGTTCATCCATGTATTTTTTTATCAACGTTTTGCCTTCCGTTCGATGCTCTCGGTATTTGTTGACTCTTCTTATTACAGAAAAATACTCTGGGTTTGCACCCAGCCAAATTGTGTCGATTAAGTTTTCAGATGATGTCTCGATAAAGTTCACTCCAAGTTCTGCCACGGCCTTCCATTGCGCCAGTGTCGAGAGACTTTTGTAAATCATAGTTTTCAATTTGTCGGGATCATTGACCTTACTGTTCAACTTATATTTCTCAATGTAAAAATTGATGATATTATCTGCCTTTTGTTGTAATGTAGTAAAGTATGCATCATTATCATACTCATGGGTCTGTGTACTTTCGGTAATACCTGTTGTCATCTGAAAATTATTGGACTCGATCTCATTATTTTGAATTGCTTCGTTGCTCTGAGTAAAAATGTTCCACTTTTTAAATTTAATTAATCCCATGATCATTTCTGCTGCACTTTTTTTTTGTTTTTCAGCCATTTGACTCAGGTCTGTCATTATTGCCAATGTCGCCTCTCTGACAACTTTAATTCTTGCGATATCTTTTTCTATCACAAGTGCATACTTTGTATCCTGTGTGTCATTCAAGATTTCGTGGTATTTTCCCTCTTTATCTTCAATGATGTCTTCCCTGGGCACGATATCCGCTAGCCCAGACCGTATCATGCGATCCATGTCCAGTATGACATCTGTTCCGACCAATTCATCGGCCTTTCTTGCGTAAATTGCTTTGTCCAAGTTTAGTTTATCGTATGCTATTGCAGTATACTGGATCAAATCTTCCCGAGTTTCCATTGAGTCTTGATTTGCACCTGAAAATACAAGCTTGGCCTGTACGTCTTGATCTGTTGCCATAATTTCTCGGAATCGCTCAAGTGGGCTTTGCACCAATGGTGTCCACCCAATCAAATTGTTACTTGGATCGTAAGGCCAGACTTTGCGACAGCTATCTCTGGTCATGTAAAGGTCATCATTTCCTGTAGAGTGGCATTCTGTTCTGGCTTGATATTGTTTTGCAAATTCGTCGCTATTCAACGCCGCCTTTTTACTTGCAGTTTGTAGTTTTTTGGCGGCATCTTTGACAGTACTATCCAGAAATATGACTATTTTTGTACCGACAGAAATTAATTTCCCTTCGGCAAAATCCTTGGTTTCTTCTTGTGCTTTTTTCAATTGTTCTTGCTGAGTAGGTTCCCTTTTGATGAGATCTAGTACTCCATTTTCATTATTTCCTGTAAATGACACAACATCATGGGCAGTCTGGTATCCTTGTTGCCAGATTGCTAGATCACCACCGAAAGCAGGATACACGGCGCTATCATGCACACAAGGCGCGCTGACTTGATCAGGGTGTCGTTTCATGTTTTGCCGCGAACAGTTACGGCATGTACGGGGTTCGTCTTCGTCGTACATCTGTAAAGCTTTGCAATAATGGTGCTTATATATCATGATTTTGACAACTGAATACCGTTGTCGTGATTGTGTACGAAGGATTTAGTTTATGTTTTATTTGTTTTTATACGAACTTTAATAGACTTATTTTTCAACGTGAAAGACAAAGTCTATGCAACGTACCTGTGTTTGCACTGACTTGCACAGCGGTGCGGGATTGGGAATATGAACTTTGAATTTGCAGTACAAGACGTGATCACGGTGCTCTGGAAGAACCATACAAATTTGATTCTACAGTACAGTACAAAATACAGCTGCGATTCTGAGCACCGTAAATCTAAACCCCTAGCTAAAGAGAAGCAAACGCAGGAGACTTCTGCAATGAGTTTTGCCATGCCAAAACATATTAGACACGGAGTATTTTCCAGGTGGTAACCAGTCGTATTGGGACATATTAATACATGTAACCTGAAGAAAAATGTGCACTAGGAAGTCCGACTGGTACAAAATGCGCTGGAAATCCACCTTGGTATGTATTTTGGCTGGCCGTTTCCATGGCCGGTAGTGGCGTGTACTTTGCATGACTGCCATGAATGTGCTTGGTTTTATTTGAAGAAATAGATTGATCGGGTCTAAATTGAGCTTGACTTGTTTTGATCGTGGCATTTGAGATCTCTCCTTTTTTCTTTACTTTCAATTTTGTCTCGAAAAATGCATCAATGTCTGCTCGGGTGTCATTCAGTTTCGTTATCCCCAAATCAAAAATATGGTCAATAAATTTCTCCACAGTTTCTTGTTTCTGTGCTTTGATGTTCGTTATCAGTCCTTTCAAATTAGCATTCACTGTACCAACTTTGTCATCGTGTTTATCCAAATTATAATGTGTAAGAAGGTATCGGTACACACCATAATAACGGCAAAACAGATACATATTTTTAAGTACTTGTTTTGTTTGGTTTGTTCCAGATGTGTTATCTGGTAGAAGAATTTGAAAGGTGTCTGAATTTACGTCTTCGTTTACAAATTTGATATTGCTTATATTGGTCTTAGTCTCTTCATCCAAAAAAACATCGTATGTTCTGAGTCTGTTCAAAATCAAATACAATGCAGCACCGAGGTCCTCATTCGTGAGTTTTTCAATATCGGCAATTGGTATAATTGATAAGTCGGCCGATATTTGTTTTTGGGTTTCTGTTTTATTACCTGAAATACCTTTTTGCAATTCATCCAAAATGGGCTGAACGGATGATAATGTGTCCAGGTCTCGGTCTGTTTGATAAAGGTACTCTCGAATATTTGTAACCAATGTTTGATTTCTTTTTGTACGAGTAAATTCACCTGAAATTGGGGTTTTTGCTGTCTCACTGATCTTGGCTAGACGCTCTGTGTTTTCCTCCTTCTTTCTCTCATTTTCCACTCGTTGCTCTTCAAAGGCAAAAGCCTCTCTTGCTGCTTCAGCCTCTGTATCCGCCTTCCGCTTTGCCGCAGCTGCTTTGGCTTCCCTGTCTACCCTTTCCTTTTCCGCCGATGCATCTTCTGTTGCTTTTCTGCGCGATTCTGCTTCTTTTTCCATGTGTGCTCTTTCTTCCTCTCTCTTCTTCGTCGCTTCCTTGCTGACATCCTCATTCAATTTTCTCATGTCTTCATTCAACTTGTCAATGTTCTTTTGTTTTGATTCGTTTTCCCTTTGGGAGGTTGTCAATTGTCCTTGCAATGTTTTGTAGTCCGTGTTTAATTTTGCCTTGTCGCTTTCCAATTTGGTAATCCTTCCATCCAGGACGCCCTTTTCTTTTTTCAATGCATCTCGCTCTGATGAAATTTTCTTCAAGTCACCGTCTTCTGTATATTTTCTCAATTGTTCTCTCAAAGCATCGATCACCTTTTTCGAGCCTTCGTCACTCATCGTCAGCGCCTCGAGACGAGTCATGAGTCGATTAGGGGGCATGTGCACTTTGACATACGGTGCAAGTTTGTCAAATACTTCATCCTCAAACTCTTTTAATTCCCTTTCTTCATCGATTGTCTCGTAATGACTCCATTGTTCTGCTTCTTCCAATGGTTCATCCTGTATCTTTGCAAAAAAATTCTGTTGAATGAAACTTTGGATTTCTTCTCCCTTTTCCATGATCAAACTGTTGAGTTCGCGACTCATATCATTTGGACGCATATTATACGCACTCAAGAGGACATTGATACCAATCTGTGCTGAATTGGATAGATTGCGCTGAAAGTAGTCACTGCGTTGCAGCGATTGTAGCAGTGTCGATGTGACGTTGACATCAGTAATTTTTTCTATTTTTGTGTCCCGTATGTCAGGTGTTCCCGATGCTTCACTTTCACTTGATTCGCTATCTTCGTCACCCGACGAAGCCTTGTCTTCGCTACCTTCGTCACCCAATAGGTCCTCGTCATCGCTACCTTCATCAGGATAATTTGGTCTCTTTACTCCAAACAACACCAACTTGGGGGTGCTCTCGCCACGGTGCTGATACTGCACAAAGTAAAAGTCATGCTTGTCATAGTCCAGGTCGTTGGCAAAGCCCAAACCGTACAGCACCTGTAGCCATGCCGTGGACTCGTCGCCGTCGGTGAATAGCAGCCATTTTTCCGGTTCGGGTTCTGAGGCGGCTTCGTCTTCGGATGCTGCTGAGGGATCTGGTTCGGCGGCCAAAATTCCTAAGGCTCTCAGAGCGCCAAAACCAATATCCATGCCTACTGCCTAAGTTTTACCATTAGGCCACAACCCGACTGTTTATATACAAACGTGGGATGATGTCATCTCGGATTACTACACATCTCACAAACTTTTGGATTTCGTTGTGTAATTTCGTCTTTTCGGACATTGTAGACAAAGGTATGTCGCGAGTGCATTTACTCTCTGTTGCCACTATCTATCTGTTGGTGAGACTCGAGGCCATATCCAAATCGTATCCTGTCATTTCAGTAGTTTTATTTTGCAATGCCTTTCACTGTCACTAAAATGACTGGACCTTATTATAGTTATAATTTGGTAACTGTTGTATTGTTTTGAATGCACCAGGACGTCTTTACACAATTAAAGCATGCTATTACGTTCGAAACAACATGCCATTCTACCACTTGTGACATCATGTCAGCCAAATAAGGTGTGATGAGTATACCACCACGCCACCCCGCCGCGTATATAAAAAACCGCGTTCCCTCCCGTGCGCGCCGCATGATCCACATCCTGTTCACGCTGACGGGGTGCGACGCGGCCCTCATCGACAGTGAGGAGCACGTGCGGCAGGTCCTGTTTGACGCGTGTCAAACGGCCAAGACGACCTGGCTGCAGACGGCGAGCCACAAGTTTGAGCCGCAGGTAACCACGTGAGATCTTTGCTTAGATAAACTGCCATCTGAAACAAAGTCACCACCCACAAAAACACAAACACAGGGCGTGACCGCCGTCGCACTGCTCGCGGAGAGCCACATCTCGGTGCACTCGTGGCCGGAGACACAGACCGCCATCTGCGACATTTTTACGTGCTCGGAGGACTCTGGCGCCACGGCCGCGATGGAGCACATGCAGGCGGCGTTCAAGGCGACGGGCGTGGAGTGCACGACGACGGTCACGCGTGCTGGTTCTTTGTTTACCACGCCTGGAAGCTCGCACGTCGAGGCTTCTTGATTTTTATTTATTACAACGAACAAACTTTAATTTTATCTAAACCAAAAACAAAACAAGGATAAATCACGCCCCCGGAAACGTGCAAAACACGCGGTGGATCTCCTGCGCAATCCGCAGCGTCGCCGCCTCCATGCCCGCGTCGTACGCGTGTGGCGCAGCACTGGCGCGGAAGCAGAACCGCAGGATCAGCGTGCCGAGCCGCGTGACGCTCAGGGTGAGGTCCATGTCCGCGAGAAACGCGGGCGCCGGCGCGTGGAGCAGCGCCGTGTACAGCCCCTGGAGCCCACTCCACGCGAGGAGAGCGTGCACGTTGATCTCGTCGAGCACCGGCGAAAACGACGGGCCGGACGCGTGCAGAAACTGCCGGAAGTAGCCATGCACGAACCCGTCGAGGGCAATGTCCATGTACATCCCTAAGTTTTGCGTCAGTTTGATCATTGATACGTCGAAAACGAGCTAAACACACCAACAAAACACAAAGACACTAACACAGAAAAACACAACGTACACACCCGTGCGGCACTCGAGCACAATCATCTGCAGGGCGATCACGTGCGGGGACGTGGTGCCGGTGAGGCCGCACACGAGGTCCAGCGCCTGGTGCACCGACGGCAGCAGCTGGAACGCCTTAAAGGTGACCTTGTGGCGGCCACCGCGGCCGGGGTACAGGTTGACATTGCCGAGCGCGCTGGGGAAGCACATGATGGCGCCACCCGCCGTCTGCCTGCAGCAAAACCCGGCGCCTCGGACCGCGCCGGCCAGGTGCGAGCTGTAGCACGCGTTCACGCAGAAGGGCGGCACCGGCGTGGTCTTGAGCGTGGAGCGCTTCTGCTCGGTGTTGACGACAAACTTGACACGGTCGACGTCGCAGTGCACGTACACCAGGAAGCGGGCGCGGCGCGCGCGGGCGAGCTTCTTGCAGCGCACGCGGCGGCAGGGCCCCACGGTGCCGGGCGGCGGCGGGAGACTGAGGTAGGTCGCGTGTGCGTGGGAGACGATGTTTGACAGTGGCAGGCGCTCGCTGCAGGCCCCGGACGTGACCACGCACGACGAGCTGTCGCGGAACACAGTGATGGCGCAGTCGCGGGCGCCGTACACGGTGCCCGTAGAGAGGTGGGCATCGACGGTCTCGGTGCTAAGCATGTCACCCCCGGAAATTTTCACAAAGGTAAACTCAGATAGCACGCGGACGCCGCGCACGGTGCGCTCGGAGGCGTAAGTCGAGGGGTTGTTGGCGAGGTCGATAGCGATCGAGTTGAGGTGCTGGCAGTTGTCGACGAGGTACTCGTGCAAGAGCGCATTGTGCTCCCCGGCGGCCAGCGCGTGCCACCCGAGCCGCCGGGCGGTGTAGACACGGAGCATGGTCTTTTTGTTGTTTTTATGTTGTGGTGTTTTTTGGAAAATTAACTTCGTTTATTTTTTTGTTCATGGGTCATGAGCCCAAATCACCACAAAAAAGATCGATGACTAGCAAAAGGACCATTAACGCACGCACCGTTCCTATCATGTGGCGCCATTCGCCCTTCCCCTTCAGCTCGTTTGCAACCAGCGTGTGCTGGTGTGTGGTTTAGGTAGCCGCAGCACAAAATTCAGAACAAGAGATACTTTGTTTTTATTTTTGTGGTATACATTGTCAACCCACGAGTCACCACGAAAAAAAAATCAACCGATGACCATCGACAGGTCCATGAGCGCGCCACCGTTGCCATCCTGTGGCGCCATTTTGCCCTTCCCCTGCAGCTCGTTCGGAACCAACACACTCTTAGTCACCAATGCATGGTGATCCGGCGTAATCACACTTTCTTCCAAGGACAACCCCCTCGCCTGCTCCCTCTGCGCCTCCCGTAGCCGCGCCTTGTCCGCGAGCATGGCCGGCACCCGAAGCGGCGCGTCGTCGCTGTTAACTTGGCGCACACAGGCCTGCATCCACTCCCGCCCACGTTGTTTCTGCGCGACTTCGACGTACCGCTGCAAGTCCGCAATGCACGCCCGGAAGGCGCTGTCGGTGACCTTTCTGCGCTTGCCGTTGGGTAGTAAGACTTGCTGAATCGCGTCGATGATATCCACTTGCATCACGTCCAGCTTCGCGGGGGTCACGCACTGTCCGTTAGGAGTGGTGAAGATTTGGCTGAGTTTCGCGCGGTGCGTGTCCAGCTTGGATTCGGTGAGGTCGTTGGACGGTTTCTCGCGTTTCGTGGCTGGCATCGGTGTGTTCTTGGTGTTTTTTTGATGATTGAACTGTAAATGTTTTTATGAGAAAGTTCACCCAAAATAGATTTATGTTGGTAGTCTATTTCTGGTGAAATTTCACCTCGCGTTTTTTTGTTTTGCTGTAAAATCCGTAGACAGAAAAAAATCACACGCACCCTGCGAGTCCTGCAGGCCACGTCCACAGTATATCCACAGCGCACACAGAAGAATGGGTGGCATGATGTTCAGTGCGTGGTGCACCGGCGACTGCACGCGCTACGACAGCATCATGTCCGACGACTGCGGGCGGCCGGTGTCGCGCGGGCATGTGTTCAACGGCGGCTCGCAGCAGCCGCGCGCGCGCAGCAACCTGCTCCGGACCGAGGACTACACAGGCTTGCACGCGCGGCGCGACCGCTTGTTTGGCAGGCATGTCGCGAGGCGGCGGCAGAGGCAGCAGGCCTGGGCGGCGGTGTGCCGCGATATTTGTTCTCTGCAAGGTATTCTGGTAGAGTGTGGCTGGGGTGTGCCTTGGGTGGAGGCTGAGCATGGGGGTACGATGGAGGTGAACCAGGATTGGGGCGTGGTCGCTGCGTAAATTTTTTTGGCGACGGACTTTGTTGATACCAAGGCGATGGTGGAGGCTGAGCATGGGGGTACGATGGAGGTGAACCAAATTCGTTGAAACCCCTAAAGACCGCGCATGTAACAACTCAATGCATCGTCGCTGCCCAGTAAAAGACACGGCAAAGCGTTATGGCCACCCCCAGCAGCACGATGTCTTGTAGATCCAAAGCGTGAACCAGGGCCTTGATCCGCGTGCCATAGATGTGAAGGGCAGCGCGGCGCGGCCGGGCTGGCAAGAGCACAGGCGCCACATCGACGTGAATGGACGGAGGCAACCGGCTGTCTATGCGCAGCAGGGGCAGCGTCGCAAACGCCATGGGTCTGCCTATAAGGTGGCAGTGGTGGTGTAGCTGGGAGCGTGGGGTGGATTTTATTTTTATGGTGCATGCGTGGAGGAGGATTCAAGGCGAGACAGAAGTAAGACAAACAACAAATCAAGTGAATCTCAGTCCACGCGAATCTGAGCCGCGCGAATCTCAATCCATGCGAATCTGAGCAAACGCGAATCTCAGTCTACGCAAATCTCAGCACGCGCTGGTGTTCAAAACCATCAGTCTACTCTTATCGCCGTTTCTCCTGTTGTTTTCAAAAAAAACACCTGATTTCTATAATGCTCGCAGCAAACTCACTCACTATTACCCCGCACATACTGGCGGAATTCCTCGCTCCATGCCAGCTCGATATCTCCGTCAACCTCCCTCTGCCTCACATGCAAGCTCTTGCACAACAGCTGCAGCATTTCCTGGCGCAACTCCGGCGTCTTCTCCGCCCGCCCTTTTTTGATGTTTCTCCACTGCTTGAGCAGAGGACAGACATCCTTGTGCCGCAAACCAAAGGTAAACTGCTCGGGGTCTCCCTTCCACGCCATGCTCTGATGAAGCTCGTCACAGGACCTGTCGAGTGAGCCGTGGTGAGATCACGCGCGATGATACAGCAACACGACCAAATTAACTCGAAAACCTCACAACGCGACACTCGGCGCACACCAACATGGGCGTCTCCGGCCCGCGCCTCTGCATGCAGCCCGCGCAACAAACCGGGCCAGCTTTGTGCACCCACACGTCCAAATGCGACTCGAGCTGCTTGACGGCCTCGTCCTCGTCGCCTTTCCACGCTGCGAGCCGCGCCAGGTGCATAAGCGCGGCCAAGAGACTTGGGAACAGCGTATTCCGCGCAGAGATCCTGCGTGCCACTTCAAGGTATTCGCCCGCCAGCAGCTGTATATCGTCCGTACGCCTCGCAAACAGGTCTCTGCCGTCAATGAGCGCTTTACCGAGCAGCACGCCGGCACTGGCCATGTCGCCACCAAGACCCAGGTCCTTGAAAACACGATGCGCCTTGCGCAGGCAGTCAATGCCTTCCAAGCCCCTGCCCTGTTTCAAAAACAAGGATCCCAGGCGAGCGCACGCGCGGGCTTGGCTGGAACGGCTGCCGAGCTCCGTGCTCAGGTTCCAACAGCGATCCAAAGCCACGCGAGCCTCGGCAAAGCGCTTGAGCTCCACCAGCGTCAGGCCAATGTTGTTGGCGCACGACGCCTGGACACACTTTTCTCCCAGGTCCACGGCTAAGCTCTGGGCTTTCTCGTACTCCACGAGGGCTTCCTCATAGCGCCCTAGCTGCGTGTAGCATGCCCCAAGACTATTGCAGACATCTCCAAAGCCCTTGGTGTCTTGCGCCTGCAGCAAACGCGGCTTGGCATTGAGCAGAACCTCTAGTGCTTTTTTGTAGTTGCTTGCCAGCAAAAGGCTGTAGCCGAGTCTGTTGTACGTCTCGCCCAGAATAGATTGCCATAGACTGTGCTCGGCCTCCAAGATTGCCAAGACCTCGTCGGTCATGTTGGCAACGGCAGGATAGTGCTTCGACTCAAACAAAACACGCACGCGGTCGAGCACGCGGTAATCGTCCATCGTCAGCGAGGGAGCAGGGGCCTGGCATGCACTCTTGTGGCCGTTTTTCCACGCGCGCGCCTGGCAGGCTTTGCTGCAATACGCTACTTTGCTACACCGAGCGCACAGACGCAGGCCGAGGCCCTGTGCTTGCACCCTGGTGTGTTCCTGGCCGCAGCCTGGTACGAGACACGCGGGCATGGCGTGTCAACAAAAATGTTGCTTCGATGGGGCTGATGAAACTTTTTCAAAAAATGTACTATATTTTTTTTCATGGTTTCCTGGTGATACCAAAGGGTCCTTCATTGGATGGGTGTTTTTGGACCCCATGGTCTGAAAATTTTGTTCGATTTACTGAATTACTGCAACTGGTCAAACAAGACCATAAAAGGACGGGCAGGGTGATTTGGACCGAGCGCGCCACCACGAACATGAACAGTGTCCAGTCCGCCTCGACGCAATTCGCAATCATTGCCATGCTGCTGGCGGCGATGATTATTCTCGCGACGATATCGGAGGCCAATGCGCTTATTGTGTCCCCCATTCTACCGGGTAACGCCCAGATCAATGCAGCCCAGATGTTCCGCTCGACCTGCCACAGCTGGAACGGCCGCTTCTTTCTTCGATGCACCACGGGAGGGAAGGAGGCGTCCAACAAGCCCCGCTGCGCGCCGCCGAAGACGTGTCCCAGTGACGGCAAAGGTAAGAAGAATTGCTCCGGTTGCCCCGGCGCTGGCGGAAAGGGA
>MDSV01013250.1_pt1 | contig 12695 bp, 12 predicted proteins | sample 810851 | NCBI WGS metagenome assembly MDSV01 (sample SAMN05326640, study PRJNA326480) | marine metagenome | isolation source: seawater | place: Atlantic Ocean: North East | collected 2012
TAAGAATGGAATAGACAATGCATATAAATTAAAAAATATATCTAACACCTGGGTAAAAAAAAGTACGAATGTATTAGGTGCTAAAACTGTAATGGAGTTGAGAGGAATACCTTGCATTAATTTGGAAACAGAGGAAACAAAAAGAAAAAGTTGTTGTGTATCAAGGTCTTTTGGTAAAAAAGTTGCAAGCTTAGACAAATTAAAAGAGTCTATAACAACACATTGCTTAAATGCAGCTGAAAAAATTAGAACAGATAAACAAACTACAAGAGCGGTGACAGTATTTATCAGAACAAGTCCCTTTGACAAAAATAGGAAATATTACTCAAACTCTACAACAATCGAGCTACCAGTAGATACTAATAATAGTTTAGAGCTAGTGAAAACTGCTATAAATGGATTAAACAAAATTTATAAATATGGATATTTTTATCAAAAAGCTGGAATAATCTTGTCAAAGCTAAAAAACTCATCAGAAAAGGAAATGAATTTATTAGCACCTATTTTAGAAAATAAATCAAAAACATTAATGAAAGCAATAGATTTTACTAATGCAAAATACGGACGTAACGCAATTAGTATTGCTCAAGCAGGAACAAGTAATGACTGGAAAATGCGCAGAGAACATTCATCAAAAATTGATACAGCTTCATTTGACTCTTTACCTAAGGTGAGTATATAAAGATAGGACGGGGTGTCTAGAAGACTGAGATTAAACCCGACGAACCTGACCGGTAATTCAGTGAGGGAACTATGAAAGAAATATATTTATCAGCACAAATATCATTATTAGTTACTGCTATAGTTGGTCTTTTTTTTGTAGGTTTAGGATATTTGAACTCAAAAAGAACTATCAATAAAAGTAATTATATTATTGGCGATAGAGAGGAAAATACATTCTCCTTAACATCAAGTTTAGCAGCATCTGCATTGGGAGCTTGGATATTATTTGGTCCAGCTTCAGCAGCTACTTGGGGTGGACTTGGTGCTGTAACTGGATATGCATTAGGGGCGGCAACACCAATGCTATTTCTGTACAATTTCGGTCCTAAAATTAGAAAAGAGTTTCCAAACGGATTAAGCTTAACAGAATTTATAAAAAAGCGTTTTGGTCTAGGAATACTTAAAATAAGTTTATTTTTGATATTGTTTTATTTGGTAATTTTTTTGATAGCTGAAGTCACAGCAATAGCTTTTCTACTAAACTTTATTTCTGAAACACCACTATGGATTACAGCGGGAATAACTTTGATAATTTGTTTGCTTTACATATTAAGAGGCGGGTTCAAACTTTCAATAATTACAGACAAATACCAATTTGTTATAATAGCAGTTCTCATTTTAACTTCTGTGATATTAATTTTAGGAAATTTAGAAATTAATAGTTTTGAATTAATCAAGCAAAATTCATCTAAACTTGTAAGTAGTAAATATTTACCCAATTATACGGCTGGTCTAACTTTTTTTATCGCTGTGGCTGCAACAAATTTATTTCATCAAGGAAATTGGCAAAGAGTATATGCCGCAAAAAATAATTTTATATTAAAGAAAAGTTTAATTTATTCATCTATAATTATTTTTATAATAGTTTTTTGGATGGGGTATACAGGATTAATTTCTCTATCATTAAATTCAAAAGTAATACCTGATTTAGCTTTTTTTTATTTAATATTATCAAATAATTATTTAATAACCATATCAATACTAGTTTTAGCTTTAGCATTAACCCTAAGTACAATTGATACCTTAATAAATGCAATTTCAAGCATCTTTATAATAAATGGGAAACAAATTAATAAATTTATTTCAGGTAAAAATATTAGAAACAAAACAAATTATATAATTATACTTATATGTTTTTTAGTTTTTTATTTAGCCTCTAAAGGGTTTAGTATTTTATATTTATTCTTATTAGCAGATTTGTTTTGCTGTGCTGCAGTTGTTACAATTTTCTACGGTTTTTTTAATAAAAAAATTAATTCTAAGCTGTCTTATTTTTCTATCTTAGGTGCTTTATTTTTAGGAATATTATTTTTCCCAAGTATGAATTTTCAAACAAGTTTATTAGTTGGAAATTTATTACCAATAGATTTTTTTAATCCAATTATTTCATCAAATTTACTTTTTATTTCATTTGCAATAGCAATATTTGTGCAATTGATAATAATAACAATTTATTCTTTACGCAATTCATTTAAATAAATAATTACTGCTGTCCAAATAAAAATAAAAGCTATTAATTTATCTAAAATTAAACGTTCATTAAAATAATACAATCCCAGGAAAAATTGTGCAGTAGGCGTTAGAAAAAATATCATACTTGCTGGACCAATGCCTATTAATTTAAACCCTTTGGTGTACCAAAAAAGAGGAACTAATGTCATTAATCCAGCCCAAAATAGATAAAAAGAAAGTAATGGCTCATTAACAGAAAAAATATTTAAATTATTATTCTTTAAATAAACAAATAAAACTAATGCAATTGGCGTAAGCAGTAAGGTTTCAATTAGCAAACCTATATCTGATGAAACTTTAATCTTTTTTCTGATTAGGCCATATAGGCTAAAAGTTAAGGCTACAGTAATTCCAATCCAAGGAACTTTACCAAGTTTTATAAGAAAATAGATTAATGTTAAGATAACTAATATAACCGATATAATTTTGTTTCGATTGTATTTCTCTTTTAAAAAAATTATGCCAAGAAATACACTAAATATAGGAAAAATGTAATAACCAAGAGCTGAGTCTAATAAGTTATTGGTACTAACAGCATAAAGCCATGTAAACCAATTCAATGATACTAATAAACCAGTAATCAGTAAAATAATTATATTAGATTTTTTTTTAATTATTTTATTAAACTCATCCCATTTTGAATTAAAAGAAGTAGTAATAATTAAAAGTAGGGCAGTCCAAATAGTTCTATGAATAGTCAATTCTATAGGAGAAGCAAAGGATACAAATTTAAAATAAATTACTCCGATTATTCCCCACCACAAAGAGGCAGCTAATGACAAGTATACGCCTTTTAGTGTATTGTAATCCATTCAGATGAATTTAAATAACTTTAACGTAATAAGAAATTTAGATACTTTGATCATCTTTTTATTTTTTATTTCATTATCCATAATAGGCTTTTTAGGTATAGGAGATTATGGTGTAAGTATAGATGAAATTGCATATAAAAATGATGCCTATCTTCAGTATGAATTTATTAAAAATTTACTATTTATTAACTTTAGTAATATAGATGAAATCTATAATGAGCTTCATTCAAAAAGTATAAGATTACCAAGTTTTTTTTATATTTTAGTTTTTTTAGTTAATGATGTTTTAAAGATTATTAATATATCTTTAGACTTATATAAAATTTCTCATTTAGTAAATTTTACATTATTTATTTCAGCTTGCTTCTGTTTTTTTAAAATCGTCGAAAATAATTTTAACAACAAATTATATGCTTATTTAGCTGTATTAATATTATTTACCACACCTAGATTTTTTGCAGAGTCATTTTATAATAATAGAGACATATATTTTCTTTCAATATATTTAATAAACTTATATTTTATAAAAAAACTTTTTCAAAATCTTAATTATAAAAATATATTAATTTACTCATTCTTTGCAGCATTATGTATAAATGCAAGATTATTTGGCATAATAAATTTTTTAATAGTTTTTATTTTTCTCTTATTGGAGTACGACAAAAAATTTTCAATTAGAAAATTTATATATTTTTTAAGTTTGAAAATTATTTTAACAATAATTTTTATGATTCTTTTAAACCCTTTACTTTGGTTTGATCCATTTAGTAATTTTATTAATTATATATTTACCGATCTAAATGAGACTGGTACAATTGAAGTTACAAACCTTATTTTAGGTCAAACATATTCTTCAAACAATAGTCCTTGGTTTTTTTATATAGTATGGATTCTTTTTACTATTCCACTTTTATATATAGTGTCAATTTTAATTGGATTAATTCCAAAATGTTATTTTTTTTTAAAAAATTTATTTTATCTTAGTGATGGAAAAAATATTTGGTCTAACAAAAATGAATTGTTTGATCTTTTTATCGTAGTTTCAATTTTTATCTATATTTTTGGCATGTCTAGATTTGGTTCCGTAAAATATGATGGTTGGAGACATTTATATTTTCTGTATCCTTTAATGATATTTAATATATTATTTATGATTGATTACATAAAAAAATATTTTTTTCTAAAAAATTTAGTTATTTTCCTTTTTATCTTAAATATAGTTTATAATTTTTACTGGATTAAAAAAAATCATCCTTATCAATATACATATTTCAATTATCTAAATAATATTATTGATGTTAAGTTTGATTTAGATTATTGGGGATTATCAAATTACCAAGTCTTTAAATATTTATTAAAAATAACAAAAAATACTAAATTCACAGTAGGAACAATAAGTTTTAATGATCTAATGCCAAATTACCTACTTTTAAACGAAAAAGATAAAAAAAAATTTCTTTTTTAATACCTGAAGATAGACCTGATTATTTAATTGATAATTATAGGTTAAAATATAAAATGCGTAAAAACGATAGAAAATTCGAACTAATCCAAGGATATAAGTTAATTTATGAGATTAAGGTTGACGGGAATATAATAAGTTCAGTTTATGAAAGATTATAATGAGAAATTATATTTATAAAGTTTTAATATTATGTTTTTTCCTTTTTGTTGTTTATGAATTTACAATTGGTAAAGAAATAGATTTAATTAAAAAAGAATTCATAAATAAAATCTCATCTTATGAGTCTGATATTTATAAGGAAAAGGTAAGAGATAATATTAAAAACCTATTAAAAAAAGATAGAATACTTTACGAGGAAGATGCAAAATTACTTTCAGATTTATTAAAAAAAATATTTTTTGAGATAAATTTTTCGAATGATTTTAAGCAGAAAAATTAGTTATTTTGTTTAAATATTTACAGATTTCATCAATTTGATGGTTTTTTATACCTAACCCTGAAGGTAGATAAAATCCTTGGTTAAACAATTTTTCGGAAACAGGGTAATTTTCTTTTTTTTTAAAAATTTTTAATTTTTTTATGATACTTTGTCGGTGCATTGGGTAAAAAAAATCCCTAGTTTCAATACCTTTTTTTCGCAATTTTTGTACTATTGCTTTTTTATTAATACCTTTTTTATTATAAATTAAAATCCCTACTACCCAGTATATATTTTTTGAATATTGGTTAAACGGTTTTTGAATAAATAAATTTTTATTATTTTTAAGTTTTTGATAATACCTTCTTCCAATTTCCATCTTTCTTTTAACAATCCATTTGATATTTTTTAATTGGGCACATCCAATAGCTGCTTGAATATTGGTAAATCTATAATTGTAACCAATGTCATCATGATTGAATCTATTAATTTTACCAAAACATAGGTTTCTTAAGGATTTTGATTTTAAATAAATACTTTTATTATTTGTTAAAATCATTCCACCTTCACCTGTGGTTATATGTTTGTTGGCGTAAAAACTAAAAGTACTTACATCACCATAACTTCCACACAATTTATTCTTGTATTTTTGTCCAATCATTTCTGCAGCATCTTCAATAATTTTTATTCCATTATTTTTTGCTACATGTAAAATTTTTTTCATATTTACTGGATAACCATAAATATGAGTTATTATTATTGCCTTAGTTTTTTTATTAATTTTCTTTAAAGTTTCTTCTACGGACATGTTCCAGTTGTTAATATCTGAATCAACAAGAACAGGCTTTAATCCTAATTTTATAATTCCTATTATAGATGAAATTATTGTAAAAGTTGGAATAATTACTTCATCGTTTTTTTTAAGATTCAAACTTTTTAAAGCGATTTCTAATGCTGCGGTTCCACTTGAAACCGATATACCAAATCTTCTTTTATTAAAATTTGCAAACTTTTTTTCAAATTCTGTTACAAATTTTCCTTGAGAAGAAATCCAGCCAGTATTTAAACATTTTAAAACATTTTTTTTTTCCAAATTAAATATTTTTGGTTCATTTACTGGTATCTTTATTTTACCTAATTTTAATTTGGTTTTCATTTACAGAATTAAATCTTTGTTTATCAATTTTTGAATTAAATGGACCTTGTTTTATTTCAATTAAAATACACTTTTCAATAATTTTGAATCCATGCGATCCTTCGTTTAAAACAATTATTTTGTCTTTATTTATAATTTTACTGAATAAATATTTATTTTTTGAAAGATAGAAATCTACTCTAATCTTTCCTTTTTTTACGTATAAAACTTCTGAAGTTTTATATATTTTTCTTAGGAATTTTGTGTGTGTATGTGGTTTAATATACGTTCCTTTATTATGCGATATGTATCCTACTTGTTGAGTAAATGAGTTTGGAGTATAAAAATTTACTTTTTTTTTGTTTTGTTTATGATCGATAATTAAGCCTAAAATTTTTTTTTTATATTTTATTAATTTAATCATATTAATTTTTTCTTAGCAGAGTGATAAATATTCTCATTATATATTTAACTCCATAATACGTAAATTTAAAAAGATTAGGGGCTGATTTGCTTTTAATTGGTTCTAAATCTTTTTTTTGTATGTATGGGTACTCTTTTACTTTAAATCCCTTTTTTTCTATATTGTATAAAAATTCAATAAAAAAATCACCGTGTCCATAACCCAAAACTGAAACATCGTCTAAAAGTTTTCTTTTCATTAAAAAAATACCACTAGTAAAATCTTTTATTTTAGATCTAAATATTAGTCTGCAAAAAATATTTAAATATCTACTTGTCAAAGCCCTTAAATTTGGCCTTTCATCACTACCGTCTTTAATATATCTAGATAGTATAACAATATCATTCCCATCATCTAATAACTTACTCATTTCAGAAAATTTACTGGCCAAGTATGTCATATTAGTATCAATCCAACCGATATATTCACCGTCTGTTTCAATTAAACCTCTTTGAAAAGCAGATCCTAATCCTTTAATTTTTTTTCTAATTATGACTTTAATATTTTGACTTTTATTAATCTCTAAAATTTCTTTTTTAGTTCCGTCTGTAGAATTATCATCTACTAAAATAATTTCTGAATTTGGTACATTGTTTTGTAGATCTTTTATAGCTAACTTTATATTACCAACCTCATTGTATGTACAAATTATAATTGAATTTCTAATTTTCATTACTTCTTTTTTGAAGCTTAAGATCATTATCCATCATTATTTTGATTAACTGATTAATATTTGTTTTAATAGTAAAATTTATTGTTTTTTTTGCTTTTTTAATATTTGCTTTAAGAGTTGTGGTTTTACTTGGTCTAAAAAGTTTCTTATCAATTACTACATATTTTTTATAATTTAAACCAACGTATTCAAAACATTTTTTTACAAAATACTCAATCGAGTGTGTCTTTCCACTGCCAATTACAAAAAAATCTGGTTTTTTTTGCAACATAATTAAGTGTGCAGCTTGCATATATTCCTTTGCGTAACCCCAATCTATTTTGGTTTTGATATTTCCAAGCTTTAATTTTTTTTGTTTACCATAAAATATTTTAGCTACAGATTTTGTGATTTTTCTTGTGACATATTCCTCAGGTCTTATTTCAGATTCGTGATTATAAAAAATTGCCCCATAAATTTTAAGATTAAAAATTTTTTTATAAAGTTCACATGCATGAAATGCTGTAACTTTACCAATAGCATAAATACTTTGGGGTGAAAATTTTTCTTTTTCATTTTGACTTTTATTTTTACTGTCTCCAAAAATATTAGATGAAAAAGGTTGAAAAAATTTTGATAGCGGAGAATAATTTTTAATTATTTCAAGCAAATTAATTACTGTTGCCCCTGTAACCAAAAAAGAATAACTAGGAATTTCAAAACTCCATTTTACATGATCTTGATCGGCAAAATTATATATCTCATCAAAATTATTGTCTTGAATTATTTTACTTAATGAAATTAGATCTAAAAGATCTCCATGTTCAATTTTAAAATTTTTATGATTTAAGATATCTTTTATATTTGATAAATTAGTTGTTGCTGATTTTCTAACTAATCCATGGACAACATAATTCTTTTTAAGCAAGTGTTTAACCATGAACGAACCACCTTGACCTGTTGATCCTAAAACTAAAGCTGTTTTTTTTTCATATTTTTTTTACTAATTTAAATTTAGGAAATGGCATAATAAACGTTCCTTTATTTTTAATCCATTTTCTCTCTCTTTTGATAAACTCTTTGATAAAGCCCCAGGGAGTTACAAAAAAATAGTCTGGATTTAGTTTTCTTGCCTTTTCTTCTGAAATAATTTTTATATTAGTTCCAACCGTATACTTTCCCCATTTCTCTTTGCTTCTTTCTGCTGCATAAGGTATCTCTTTATTTGTAATACCATAATATTGTAGCACAGTATTGCCCTTTGTGGATGCCCCATAAAGAAATATTTTTTTCTTTTTTTTAATTTCTTGTTTAATAAAGTTAGTGGTAATTTTTTTGTTTAATTTAATTCTTTTTACAAAATCATTTATAGAATTCAAAACATTAGGTTCAGATAATTTTATACTTCCTTTGTTAAATTTTCTACAAAAAATTCTAAAACTTCCTCCATTTATTTCATTTTCTTCAATCTTGAATATTTCTAAACCATTGTTTTCAAAAAGATATTTTAGTGATTTTATTGAATAAAATTCAAGATGTTCATGACAAATATTTCCTACATCATTTTGTTTAATCATCGATTTCAAACACATCAATTGAGCTATAAATACCCCGTCATTATGAAGAATGCTCGCTGCATCTTTAATAAATTTATTCGGATCTTCAAGATCATAAAACATGCCGATTGCTGTTATAATTTTAGGTTTAGGTAACTTTTTTTTAATTAAAATACTTTTTATAGGTTTAAGTTTCCAAAAATCATTTATTACAAAATCACAGTTTTTTTTAAGGGCTTTAATTAAATTGTTTGCAGGTTCACAACCAATTGTAACAAATTTTTTATTAAAAAAACTTAATAAAGTTCCGTCATTCGCACCAATATCTAAAATAACATCATTTTTTTTTAAATTTGCATTAGTTAATGAGGCCTTATAAATATCCTTGAGGCCATCTTGCATTGTTCTTGTAACACCAGATCTGTACCAGTAAAATCTTTTATACATTAATTCTTGAGGAGCTATGTGAGAAAGCTGAAGTAATTCGCAATTATTACAAAACATTAAGGTTAGGGGGCATTTAAGTGATTTTGCTTTTACATTAGTAAGAAAGTTACTCACGTAAAAATTTCCTAAAGAATAAATTTTTTTAAGTTTTTTTTTTTTACAGAGTAAACATTTAGTTATTTTTTTATTTCTTAAATTCATATTATTTTAAATATTCTTTTTTGTATAAATTTTAAAGCTCCAATAATTATTCCAGCATTAATAACTTGTATGGCAAATATTGAAAATATAAGCATTTTAAATCCGTAGATTTTAAAAGCAAATCTAATAAAACTGTATTCAACAATTATTTGAGTGATTACAGCTATCATAAAAATGTATATATTAATATTTATAAATAAACTTATAAATAAAATAGCAATATAGATTAAAGTTATAAAACTAGATATTGCTTGTTCACCTGTCGCAAATGATCCCTTTGAATCAAATCTTTTTTTCTTTAAAAATAAATCTATGTATGCTTCAGTTCTAAAAATTATCTCTTTAAACCTAGTGCACAAATTTGGATAGAACGTAGTATAAAAAACATTTTTTATTAAGATAATCCTTTTCTTTGACTCAATGATTCTAAATCCTAGCTCAAATTCTTCACCACCTGCACCAGAATAATACTTCCAACCGCCAATAGAATTAAGATATTTTTTTGAGATCACACAAAATTCAGAATGTATAACACTAAAATCTACATCTTTTTTTATATCCTCAAATCCATAACAAGATTTAAGGCACACAAAATTTGAAGTCCATTCATTTTTGTTTAAATTTGAAGGTTTTTGAATTGCCCCAACAGAACCTATTGTTGAACTAGATTTTAATTTTTTAATTAACTCTTTTATTGAGTTTTTAGAAATAAAAACATCAGAGTCAACATAACATAATAAATCGTATTTTGCTTTATTAGCTCCATACTGTCTAGCATAACCAACACCTTTATTTTTTTTAAGATTAAAAAATTTTATATTCTTAATCTTTTTTAATATTTTAGATGTTTTATCGGTACTGCCATCGTTTATAACAATTATTTCTTTATTAATATTTTGATTTTTTTTTATAATATTTTCTATACAATTTAAGATAGTTTTTTGTCCATTATATACAGGTATAATTATTGAAACGCTAATTGTCATTAGATCGTTAAATTAATGAAAACCAATGTTTTGGATCGTAGACTGTATTAACAGCGCTTGCGCATTCAAATGTACAAGTGCAGTTTTTTGCAAATTTAGAAAATTCTTTTGCTTTCTTACTTTTTAATATTTGCACAATATCATCGTTTTTTTCATTCAAAGTTCCAATTTGAGATATATTCCATAGTTTTTCTACTTCACAACCTCTTACAACACCATCAGGAAATACTTCTACAAGTCTATCACCAGCCAGACACGGCGAATAAATTTTTTTACTATTAATACGCTTTAAAGTCTCTTTATATATTTTTTCGTATAATTTTCCGCTAAAACTTTTTTTCCATTGATAGGACGAATTTTGATGTTGTTTTTTATTTAGTTTTTCAAAGTTTTCTTTTACTACCAATTGTTCTTCGACAGGAACATCTCGTACTAATATAATTTCATGAAAATCAATATTCCATTTTGAAGTAGTACCAAGAAAATTCTCCATAAAATGATTGTTGTCTTTTGTAAGGACCGAAGCTAGCTTTAGATAAAAATTTGATTTGTTTCTATGGATACACATGGCATCAATTGTCTCTAATGCTTTTTTATATGCACCTTTAAAAACTCTAACTTTATCATGAATTTCCTCAGGACCGTCTAAAGAAATAGATAAAGTAAACTCAGTATTTTTATGTTTATCAATTAATCTAGGCATAAAATCTTTTATTCTGTCTATATAGAATCCATTTGAATTAATGCTAACTTGAGGAATCTTATTCTTAGATAAAATTTTGTCTATTATTTCAAAAAAATCTTTTCTTAAAAAAGGTTCACCTCCTGTAATAGTTAAATGCATTAATGAATTAGCATTTCTAAAAAAATTAGCCCATTTATCTGGATCTAAGATAGGTGTTTTTCGCGCATCAACTGCTGCATGAATACAGAAACCACACTTCATATTACATCTACCATCAATATAAATGATAGCGTAATTAGGTTTTTGATTTAGTAAAATTGATTTAATAACTCTATTTATTATATTTAGTTTATATGAAAAATTCATTTATTATTCCTAATATCACTTTCTACCATAAGTCTAACAAGATCTTTAAATTTTACTTTAGGTTTCCATCCTAAAATTTTTTTTGCTTTCGAATAATCACCCCTAAGTTCATTTATATCAGTAGGTCTAAAGTAACCTGGGTCAATTTTTACATGCACTCTTCCATTATCTTTATTAATACCAATTTCTTTTAATCCTTTGCCTTTCCATAAAATATTAATATTAATATTTTTAAATGCCTCCTCAACAAATTCTCTAACCGTATGACTTTCACCAGTAGATATCACAAAATCATCGGGTTTTCTTTGTTGCATCATTTTCCACATACTTTCAACATAATCAACAGCATAACCCCAATCCCTTTTAGCGTTTAAATTTCCAAGATAAATAATGCCTTTTTTTTCTTTATTAATTACTGCTACTGCCCTAGTTATTTTTCTAGTTACAAAAGTTTCACCACGTCTAGGTCCTTCGTGATTAAATAAAATACCATTTACAGCAAACATACCATAAGATTCACGATAATTAATTGTCGTCCAATAAGCATATAATTTTGAGATTGCGTACGGACTCGTTGGCCTAAAAGGTGTTGATTCTTTTTGAGGTATTTGGGTATTACCAAAAATCTCGGATGTAGATGCTTGATAATATTTTGTTTTATTAATTAATTTTAAAATCTTTATTGCTTCCAAAACTCTAAGTGATCCTATTGCATCTGTATTTGCGGTATACTCTGGAGTTTCAAAACTTGTATGTACATGAGATTGAGCCGATAAATTATATATTTCATCGGGTTTCGTAGATTGTATAATCTTTAAAAGACTACTGGAGTCAGTAAGATCTGCATAAAATGGAAAAAATTTTGTATTAAAATACTGACTATTATATATATGGTCAATTCTTTGAGTGTTGAATGAAGAAGATCTTCTCTTAACTCCGTAAATTGTATACCCCTTATTTAATAATAAGTCAGATAAATGAGAACCGTCTTGACCGGTCACCCCTAGTATCATTGCAGTTTTTTTTTTCATACAATTTTTTCGAATAACTGTATATAAAATATTTATAAAAATATAGTTATTTCATTATAATCAATATTAATGGAAACTTTATTGTTCTAATGGTAAGATTATAAAAAAAAAGTTAATTTAATTTCTTCTATTTAGGGCTTTAAAAGGAAGAGTGGGTGAGTGGTTTAAACCAGTTGGTTGCTAACTAACCGTACGAGTAACATCGTACCGAGAGTTCGAATCTCTCCTCTTCCGCCAAAATTA
>MDSV01228317.1_pt1 | contig 12695 bp, 9 predicted proteins | sample 810851 | NCBI WGS metagenome assembly MDSV01 (sample SAMN05326640, study PRJNA326480) | marine metagenome | isolation source: seawater | place: Atlantic Ocean: North East | collected 2012
ATTGAAACTACTCCTTTAAAGCTCAAGCCTTTTTATAAAAAAAGAGTTACTAAATATTTCAACTATTTAAATAAAGATAAATAATGATTGTTTTTCAAAATAAGAAATTATTAGACGATGTTGACTTTCTTGAGTTATCAAAGTGGTTGAAGCAAATAGTTATACGAGAAAAAAAAATCTTAGGAGAAATTGTGTGTGTATTTTGCGATGATAAATATTTATTAGAAAAAAATATTAAATATTTAAATCATGATTATTTGACTGATGTAATTACTTTCGATTACTGTGAAGATAGAACCGTATCAGGTGATATTTTAATTAGCGTTGAACGTGTTAGAGAAAATGCTAAAAGTTATAATGTTAGTTTTTTTACAGAAATTAAAAGAGTAATCGTACATGGTTTATTACATTTGTTAGGTTATGATGATAAAACCAATTCTTCAAAACAAGAAATGACAGAAAAAGAAGATTTCTATTTAAATTTATATGATGACTTTAGAAGATAAATATGATGTCATTGTAATCGGAGGTGGTCATGCTGGATGTGAAGCGGCCCATGCTGCAGCAACGTTAGGGTCGAAAGTATTATTAGTATCACAAAACCTTGAGACAATTGCTAGAATGTCTTGCAATCCTGCAATGGGTGGTGTTGCAAAGGGACAAATTATAAGAGAAATTGATGCATTAGGAGGAATGTCAGGAATTGTTACAGACAAATCAGCCATTCAATTTAGAATGTTAAATAAAAGCAAAGGGCCTGCCATGTGGAGCCCTAGAGCCCAGTGCGATAGAAAAATTTTTGAAAAAGAATGGAGAGAAGTTCTTGAAAAAAATAAAAATATTGACTTTTGGCAAGATACTGTAAATCAGCTGCTAGTTGAAAACAACATTATTTGCGGAATTATTACAGAGATGGGTACTAAAATATTCAGTAAATCTGTTATCTTATGTAGCGGAACCTTTCTTAACGGATTAATTCATTTAGGTAAAAAAAATTACAAAGGAGGTCGATCAGGAGAGCCTGCAGCAGAAGGTATAACTAAACAACTAATTGATTTAGGATTTACTCATGGAAGAATGAAAACTGGAACTCCTCCAAGACTGGATGGAAGAACAATAGATTATAGCAAAACTATTGAGCAAAAAGGAGATGAAGAGGAAATAAAATTTTCATATTTAACTACTGACAAAATTGATAAACAACACTCATGTTTTATAACATACACATCAAAGGAGGTACATAATATTCTTAAAAAAAGTTTTCATGATTCACCCATGTTTAATGGTCGAATTCAAGGACTTGGTCCAAGATACTGCCCTTCCATTGAAGACAAAATTGAAAGGTTTAGTAGTAAAGATAGACACCAACTATTTATTGAGCCAGAAGGTAAAAAAACTATTGAAATATATCTGAACGGCTTCTCAACATCACTACCTGAAAAAACACAAATAGAAGCTTTAAGAAAAATAGAAGGTTTAGAAAATGTGAAAATGTTCCGAGCAGGATATGCAATTGAATATGATTATTTTCCACCTACACAACTTAAGCATACACTAGAAACAAAAATAATTAAAAATCTTTTTTTCAGCGGTCAAATAAATGGAACTACTGGCTATGAAGAGGCGGCTTGTCAGGGCTTGATAGCTGGAATCAATGCTCACTGTAATATTGAAAATAAAAACTCGTTTATACTAGAGAGGTCAGACGCATATATTGGTGTTCTTATAGATGATTTAATTACAAAAGGAACAGATGAACCATATAGAATGTTTACATCAAGAGCAGAATATAGACTTTTGTTAAGACAAGACAATGCAGATGAGAGATTAACAAAAATTGGATATAAATTAGGTTTGGCCAATAAAGAACGATTAAAAAATCTAGAGAAAGTTATAGGCCAATCAACTGACTTGCTAAAATTTATTAAGAATCTTAGCGTTGAGCCGAATATTGTAAATGAAATGTTAGTCGAAAAAAATAGTTCTCCTCTAAAACAAAAATTAAAAATGAGTAGTTTGGTAGCTAGACCACATATAACAATTAAAGATTTAATGATTGTTGAAGAACTATGTAACTACTTGAATAACAATAATATAGGTCAAAAAGCAATAGAAAAAGTTGAGATTGAAATTAAATACGGTGGATACCTAAATAAAGAAAAAAAATCTGTCGAAAAATTTAAAAAATTTGAAAACATGAAACTTGATGTCAATTTTGATTACAGTAAACTTCATTCAATATCTACAGAAGGACGAGAAAAGCTTGATCTTATAAAACCAACTACATTAGGACAAGCATCAAGAATTAGTGGGGTATCACCATCTGATATAAATATATTACTTGTTTACCTGGGCAGATGATACAATTAAAAAAATGTCCGGTTTGTGAAAGCAATAAATTAAATGTATTTATGCTTTGTAAAGATTTTTCAGTATCCCAGGAAAATTTTACTATTGTTTCATGTGAAACATGTGGCTTTAAATTTACTAATCCTATGCCTAGAAAAAATGAGATTGGAAAATACTATGATTCTGACAAGTATATCTCTCACACAAACAGCAAAAAAGGTTTGTTTGGTTTTTTATATCAATCAATTAGAAGGATTACAATAAGAAGTAAAAGAAAACTTATCTCAATTGACAAAACAAATATTCATCATTTAGATATTGGCTGTGGTACAGGTGAGTTTTTATATGAGTGTAAGAAAAATGGTATTAATGTTTTTGGCGTAGAGCCTTCAAAAGCAGCTGCTGAACAAGCTATAAACAATTTCAAAATAGAGGTTGCTGATAGTATTTTTTCAAAAACTTTTGCAAACAAAAAATTTGACAGTATTAGTATGTGGCATGTCCTAGAACATGTTCATGATATTAAAAAATCTATTAGTAAAATCAACGATCTACTTAAAATTGGAGGAAAAATCTTCATTGCCCTACCAAACCACGAATCCTTTGATGCTAAATATTATAAAGAATATTGGGCAGCATGGGATGTACCCATACATCTATGGCACTTTTCAAACAAAAATATAATTGAATTAATGTCAAATTATGGTTTTACATTTGAGTCTACAAAACCAATGATCTTTGACTCATATTACGTTTCTCTACTTAGTGAAGAGTACAAAAACAACTATAAAAATTATATAAAGAGTTTTATGATTGGAACAATTTCCAACTTACGAGCAAAATATATTGACAAGCAATATTCAAGCGTCATCTATGTGTTTGAAAAGAAAGCATAAGCTTTAGCTATTTTTGATTTAACAGATTAGAAAAACAAAAATTATATATCTTTGCATCATGAGGTCCTTAATTTTTTTTTCTATTTTTTATCTCTTTTATATAAGCGAAAGTAAATCACAATGCCCTACTCCAACAGCACTATTTACATCTAATATAACATACTATAATGCTCAAGCTAACTGGAGCCCAGTTGTAGGAATAGATCACTACAGAATAAGATATAGAGAAACTGGTGCTCCGTCCTGGAGTAATTTAGGAAATATTGGTCAAACAGATTCAACCAGAAACATCCCGCTTCTTCAACCATTAACTTCATATGAATGGCAAATTAAAGCATTTTGTGATTCAACAAATCAACTCGGTTCAAATTGGTCAACAATAGATACCTTTACAACAATAAATTTTGTTGCTGCTCCATTTAATCCGTTGATAGTCAACTCTATATCTCACCAAATATGTGATTCGTCAACGAACTTGACGCTTAGAGTATCTCAAAATGCGGATGAGCCTGATATTGGCACCACTGTAATTACATCAAGCGGAGGTGGTTTTGATATGTATAAATTCAATTTTGGTGATTCGATTGGTTTTGCAATATTAAACACTAGTTCCAATACAATAGTATCGACTTTAAGAATGGGTATTACTTTGAATAATAATTATGCAACGGTAAATTCATTTGATTCAGTAAATAATCTGATCGGTTTTTTTACAATAGAAAATTTACAAACTGGTATTAGAGTATCGACAACATCTCCAAATGATGGGAATAATTATACGAGTGGCTACATTAGTGAGGTTCGCTTTACTGACATATTCAAAAATCCTAGTGCTTCTGGATTTCTATACTTTTATTCAGATATGGAATCCGAACTAAACGATAATATTTTAGATACTAATAAAACAATGATTTCATGTAATACTAACTTGGAATCATTACCTGGTAAAATAGAAAAAAAGCTAACGTCTTTTTATTCTATTTTAGGTCAATTTAATATAAAAAAGGAGCGGGGTATATTTATCGAACTATATAATGATGGTAGTTTTGAAAAAAAAATCATATTTAAGTAATGAAAAAAAACCTTAATGTTTTTGGAGAACCATTAATTACATGTAGTTTAAGTCCTAAAACTGGATATTTTAGAACCGGTTGTTGTGAGTCTGACGAATCTGATATTGGAATGCATACTGTTTGTGTTATCGTTAATGAAGATTTTTTACTCTTTTCTAAAGCTGTCGGAAACGATTTGTCAACTCCAATTCCAGAATACGGATTTGAGGGTTTGAAAGATGGGGACAAATGGTGTCTTTGCGCCCTGAGATGGAAAGAGGCGTTAATTAACAATATCGCTCCCAAGGTTATTTTGGAGGCAACAAACGAAAAAACACTAAAAGTTGTTGGTTTTGAAGACCTATTAAAACATTCACACAAAAAATAAATAATTTACACTTGAAAATAAGCAGTGGTAGAAAAGAACTTTTAGCAAAGTTATCATTAAATTTGTATTTAAATTATTTATCAATGAAATCAAAAATATCAATACTATTATTTGTTTTTATATTTAATACAAGCTCCGCAATAGCACAAGTTCAGGAAACCAGGACAATGTATTATGGTAATGAAACAAGAGATTATACTATATACGTTCCAGCATCTTACACTTCTTCTGTTGCGACACCTATACTATTTAGTTTTCACGGGGGAGGAGGAGATGGCTTAAGTATGATGTTAGGCACAAATGATATGAGACCTATCGCAGATACGGCTAATTTTATTGCGGTATACCCCTCTGGATCTGGAGGTGCATGGATGCATAAAGCCCCTACAAACTACAATGATATTTATTTTATAGAAGCCATTATTGATACTCTTAGCTCACAATTCAACATAGACAACAACAGAGTATACGCTTGTGGTTACTCTGAAGGGGGAATTTTTAGTTATGAACTTGCCTGTCGTTTAAGCAATAGAATTGCAGCAATTGCCTCGGTGTCAGGCTCTATGCTTTCTGATTCGTATCGAACAAATGAATATGGTTTTCCAGCCTGCAGCCCCAGTCACCCTACTGCAATAATGTTGATTCCTGGAACTAATGATATGAATCCGCATTCTATGTACAATGGTTTCCCCCCATACTATATTTCAGTCAATGATATTACTAATTATTGGTCATCTCACAACAATACTGACGTAAATGCCAATATAATACAAATTGCAAATACTAATCCAAATGATGGTAGTGATGTAGAAAAAAAGATATGGGAAAATGGAGATAATTGTGTGTCTGTTGTTGAGCTTAAAGTAAATGGCGGGGATCATGACTGGCCAGGATCATTCGGAAATATGGATATTAATGCCTCAGTAGAAATATGGGGGTTTTTATCAAGATACAATATAAACGGTCTAATCAATTGTGCTACAAGTAATTATGAAAATTTAAATTTGGGAGAAGAAGCAAAAATAATTTCAATAGTTGATATGTTTGGACGAGAGGTAAGGTCAAAGTGCAACTCAATTATGTTTTATATTAGGGAAAATGGCTCGGTTGATAAAAAAGTGATTTTAAATAAATAAAAAGCTCTCATTATAATGAGAGCTTATGGTGACCTAGAGAGGATTCGAACCCCCAACCGTCAGAGCCGAAATCTGATGTTCTATCCAGTTGAACTACTAGGCCTTAAAAACAAAATTAATATTTATATTAGTTTTAGCAATTATTTTATGAGATACTAGTTATATAACATGTAAAATGACATTATTTTTAAGAATTATTTATTTAACAACGTTTAATATTGTCTCTTGCTTAACATTAGTTGGTCAGGATATTGCTATTGGACAATGGGCAACACACCAATCATACAATTCTGCTACTCATATTTCAGAATCGGCAAATAAAATATACTGCGTATCTTCTAAAGGTCTATTTTATATAAATAAATATGATCAAAGTATGCGAAAATTATCAAAGAACACCGGCCTATCTGATTTTGGTATTAAAAAATCTGCTTTTTGTCAACAAACTGGAATAATAGTAGTGGTATATGAAAATTGTAACATTGATTTAATAACACAAAACGAAATAATAAATATTAATGACATTAAAAGAACTGAGCTGATTGGTGAAAAAACAATAAGTAATATATTTATAGAGAATAAAATTGCATATTTATCTTGTAGCTTTGGACTGGTGCTGCTAGATATTGAAAAACAAGAGATTAAAGAGACATATAATTTAATTATTAATGATGATTTTAGTCAGATAACTGGATGCACATCAATGAACGATTCATTATATATTTCAACCCCCAGTGGTATATATAGAGCTGATAAAAATTCAAATTTATTAAACGATTTTAATAACTGGTCTGTATATGATACTACCAAAAATAATCTGGAAAATATTGTTTCGTCAAATTATAAAATTTTATCAGACTCTAGTGAAAAGATTATTAGCGTATCTTCAAACTCTATCTATTTTACCACAACTATAAATGATTCTGTTTTTATATATGATGATAATTTAAATTTGATGCAAACAATTACACACTCATTGTTTACTGAACTAGAATATTCATACGTTGATTCCGATCAAAATATTTGGGTTGCTGATAAAAATAATGGAATAATGAAATTTACAGGTAATAGTTATATGGGAAGTTATATTCCTAATGGCCCTGTAACTAATCAGATATTTAGCCTAGATTGTTTTGATTCAGAGTTGTATGTGTGTCATGGGGGGCACACTAATTTTGGCAGCTGGAACAACAAAAATGGAGCATCAATTAAAGCGAGAACTGGATTTTGGAATAATTACAATTACTACGACTTAGATAATGCTAGAGATATTGTTAGTGTAGCAAAACATAATAATAATATTTACTTTTCATCTTTTTATAATGGTGTTGCCCAAATAAAAGATGATGAATTTTTTTTTAGGTGGAATGCATCTAATACAAATTATGGTATTGATACAATTGCTGACTGGGCTAATGATAAAAGATTAAGCGTTTGTGGACTTAAAACAGACAAATACGGAAATCTATGGGGCTTAACTTCAAGTGTCCAAAACCCATTATTTGTTAAAACAGCTAATGATGAGTGGCAGTCGTTTTATGTTCAGCAACAAATTAAGTATTTATATACAGATTTAATTATTGATAGCTATGATCAAAAATGGTGTGTTATTGGAAGAGACGGTGGGGCAAATGAAATAGGGCTTTTAGTATATAACAATAACAATACACTTGAAGATGTTTCCGACGATAAATATAAAATTCTTTCAACAGCAGCAGGAAATGGAAATTTACCGTCTTTAAATGTTATATCTATTGCAGAAGATTTAGATGGAGAGATATGGGTTGGTACTGACAAGGGAATCGCTGTTTTTTACAACCCAATAAATATATTTTCTGAATATAATTTTGATGCTGAGCAAATTTTAATTCAAGATGGTGATTACGGTCAATATTTACTTAGTGAGGAAAAAATTACGCAAATTGTTGTTGATGGTGCAAATAGAAAATGGATTGGTACGGAGAGATCTGGATTGTATTTGCTTTCTGCTGATGGCTTAGATGAAATTGAACACTTTACAGATGAAAACAGTCCATTATTCTCTAACAATATTACTGCACTAACAATAGATAATAAATCTGGTGAAGTTTATATAGGCACTTCAAAAGGCTTACTGTCGTATCGATCAACCGCTACAGGCGGTTTTGTTAACACGAAAAAAGTAAAAGTCTTTCCAAACCCGGTTAAAGAAACTTATTTTGGTCTAATAGCTATCAATGGGTTAAGCACGAATGCAAACTTTAAAATAACTGATATAAATGGCAATCTAGTGTTTGAAGATTTTGCGAAAGGTGGTCAAGCTATCTGGGATGGCAAAAATAAAAATAACGAGCGTGTTGGTACCGGAGTATATCTACTATTTAGTTCTGATGAAATGGGAGAGGAAAAAGTTGAAGGAAAAATAGTTTTTATTAAATGACAGCATATAGCTCTAAAGCGATTGCGCTTAAGTATATAAAATATGGCGATAGTTCAATAATATCAAAAATGCTAACACTTGAAAAAGGCTTACAGAGTTTTATTGTAAAAGGGGTTCGTCAAAAAAAATCAAAACAAAAACTAATTTGTTTTGAGCCTTTAAAGCTGTCTGAAATCTTAGTAAATCATAAAGAGAGTTCTAATTTACAATACTTGAAAAAAATAGATTTGCTTGAAAATATGAATTATAATTATATTAACCCCAATGCGAGCCTTTTATCGATTTTTATTGCTGAGGTAATATTAAAAACAACGAAAGAAAATTTTGCAGACAAATATTTGTTTGAATTTGTTTGGGAAACAAAAAAGTTTTTGTTGACAAAAAACTTAATTGATGACGATTTTATCTTTGTTTTTTTAATAAAATTAAGTACTTATTTGGGTTTTCACCCTTCCAAGGATAATATTTCAAACCCCTACTTTGATCTTGTAAAAGCTAAATTTGTAACAATAAAAAATAATAGCACTTTAAACACCAGCTTATCAAATGTTTTTAGGTGTTTGATTCAAAACCAAACAACAACATTAAGTTCAGAAAAAAAATCTGAAGTTCTATCTTGTTTGATAAAGTATTACAAAATTCATAGTCATGATCTTAACAACCTGACGTCTCAAAAAATAATTAAATCTATTATGTTTTGAAAAAAATACTATTTATAGTGATTTTTCCTTTTTTAACTAAGGCCCAAATAGTTCAGGTTGTAGATAGCATAACAAACAAGCCTATTGAAAATGTAGTTTTATATTGTGATGACAAGAATAGTATTTCTGACAAAAATGGTTTTTTAAATACTGAAAAGTTTGATTCACAAGACGTTATAATTATAACCCATGTAGCTTACAATGAAAAAAAAATACTTAAAAAAAACATCACCAAACTAATTAAAATTAGTGCTAAAACTAATTTTTTACAAGAAATAAATTTTAATGAAAAAACTAATATTTATACCTCTTTTGAGGGTGCTCAAACTATTATACCTATTGATTATATAAATTCTACAAGCCCTTCTATTTCTGAAATTTTAAAAACCCAGTCAAGTGTTTCAATTCAAGAAAGTCAGCCAGGAGGGGGAAGTCCAAACTTTAGAGGCCTAGAAGCAAATAGGTTGTTGATCACAATTGATGGGGTTTCACTCAACAATACTATTTATAGAAGTGGACATACGCAAAGTTCATCGAGCATAAATCCATTCTTCTTAAAAACAATTAATTTAGTTACAGGTCCTTCATCTGTAGTTTATGGTGATGGTGCAATGGGTAATGCTTTAATTTTTAACACTACAAGTCCGGTAAAGGAAAATATTTCCAGGCATCATTTTAATCAAAATTATGAAAGTTCTTCAAATACAAATATGTTAAACTATAAGACTAATTACCATTTTAAAAATTTATATTTTTTCACAGGCTTTTCGATTAAAAAAGCTGGTAATTTAAGTATGGGTAATAATAGGATGCATGGTTACGAGCAATGGGGAAAAGAAATTAACATAACCAAAAAAAATGAACAGTTAAAAACAGACTATTGGAGAACAGATTTTATTCACAAAACTATGGTTCCTTTAGAAAGCAAGAAGTCGCTTTTGTTTAACACCCAATTCTCGACCTCATCTATTATTCATCGATTTGATAAGCTAAATGATGTTAGTGAAAATATAAGTAAGTATTCACAATGGTTCTATGGTCCGCAAAAAAGGTTTTTACAATCAGCCTCCTTTTTTAATAATGGTAATTATATGTTTCATGACAAATTAACTGTTCTGCTAGCGTTTCAAAAGTTAACTGAGTCTAGGCATGTGCAAAAAACAAGCTCTAATGCCATCACAAGTAGAATTGAGGATTTAATGATTTTTGATGCAAATCTAAATTTAACAAAGACATTTGGTTTATTAGAAATTAATTACGGTTTTGGTGGAAAACAACAATTAGTAGAATCTACAGCATATAATCAAAGTAGTACAAATAATTATTATTATGCATCTACTAGATATCCAAATGATGGAAGTGTGGTGAAAGATTTATTTTTATATTCTCAGATTTCTTTTTTTGTTAACAAAAGAACAAAAATCTATCTAGGAAGTAGATATAATTACAATGTTTTAGGGGCAAATTTTAAGCCTAACGAATCTTTTTCTTTTCCCTTTAATAAAATTTTAAATAAAAACAATTCACTTGTTAACTCTATTTTAGTTAACTATACATTAAATAAAAACTTGTCTTTTAATTCTTGCTTTTATACTGGATTTAGAAATCCAAATGTTGATGACGTTGGAAAAATATTTTCCAAAGGAAATGGTTATGTAGTTGTTCCTAACGAAACTCTTAATCCCGAAAGGAGTAAAAACATTGAGTTTGGCCTTAACGTAAAAATTACAAAATTTATTAAATTTAATATTCAGCTGTTTGCAACTAATATTTCAGATGCCATTTCAAGAGAAGAGGCTTCGCTTAATAACGATACTTTGTTTTTCTATGATGGAGATTCTTTAAGAATTCAAATGAATAAAAATATTGAAAGCGCTCATATTCGTGGATTTAACATTAACTTTATAACAGAGTTTTCAAAAAACCTAATTTTGAATTCATCAGTAAATTACCTAGTTGGATATGATAAAGATACAAATCCATTAGCCCATATACCTCCTTTAAACACAAATTTAAACTTAAAATACTTAGGCGAAAAAAACATTTATGAATTTTATGTTCTACATAACGCAAACAAAAAATTTGAAGAGTATGATAATGCTGGTGTTGATAATGTTGAGGAATCCACAAGTGAGGGAAACCCATCTTGGTTTACTATTAACACAATTTATACAAGAAAAATAGACGATTCATTATCTTTTTCATTTGGAGTTAAAAATATATTAGATACACATTATAAGTTGTTTGGGTCAGGATTGTCATCAAGCGGAAGAAATTTTACTGTATCTTTGCACACATACTTTTAATTTATGAGAAAAATATTATTATTATCCGTTAGTATTCTTTTTTCCTCTGCCATAACATCACAAATATGGGAAAAAAGTTTGCTTATTGAAAACCCTAACGCGAGTCTAGAAGAAAAATATGAAGCTTTTAAAAAATATAGAATAAAACATCCTAATGTTGTTGGTTACAAACCATATGCTAGAAACATGGAGTTTATAATGCAGAGAAAAACAAGTAATTCTGAATTTAAACAAGATCAGCTTTATAAAGAATGGTTAAAAGACAAAAGGAGTAAAAATAATTCTAATAACTCCTCCAATTGGATTGCTAAAGGTCCAATTAACACCCCTATTATTCTTTCAAACGGTAAAAAAAGAGGAAATGGTAGAATTAATTGTATTGCATTCGATCCGATTGACACAAACATAATTTGGGTAGGGTCCCCATCGGGTGGTATATGGAAGAGTGATGATGGTGGTAATAGCTGGAGTACTAACACTGATAACCTTCCAGTTATTGGAATCTCGCATATCGCAATCAGCCCAAATAATCCACAAATAATGTATGTAGTTACTGGAGACGCAAATGGATCTGACACATATAGTATTGGTATACTAAAATCTATTGATGGTGGTAACAGTTGGGATACAACTGGCTTAAGCTATAATATTTTACAACAAAATAGAATAAATAAAATAATTATAAATCCAAGATACTCCGATAGTCTTTTTGTTGCTACAAATTCTAATATTATGGTAAGTTCTGACGCAGGAGCAAATTGGACGAGTGTTGGTATAACTGGTAGGTGGCGCGACATTGAATTTAAACCTCTTTCTCCAGAAATTATATATGCTGCAAAGCAATCTAATGGTGGTTCAAATATTTATCGTTCTGTTGATGGTGGAGCAACTTGGCAACTAAGTAGTACAGGAATGGCAACATCAGGCAAGGATAGGCCACTTCTTGCAGTTACAACATCAAATCCAAATGTAGTTTATGCGCTCTTTTCTGCTACTGACGATAGCTATCATGGTATTTATAAATCAATAGATGCAGGAGACACTTGGAGTCTGCAATCTAATTCTCCAAACATCTTAGGAAGAAGTACAGACGGCACATCGACCGGAGGTCAGTCCTGGTATGATCTAAGTTTAGGGGTTTCTTCTGTTGACGAAAATCATATATATGTTGGTGGTATTAATTTATGGGAGTCCAGTGATGGTGGGCAAAATTGGGATATTAATGCAAGTAGCGGAAATGGGTCAAATTATTCATACATGCATGTAGATCAGCATGCGCTTGAATTTAACCCACTAAACAACTCAGTATATGCTGGAAATGATGGAGGTATTTATAAATGGAGAAATGATTTGAATCGATGGCTTGATATCAGCGATGGATTAGAAATTTCACAATTTTATAAATTAGGAGTGTCTCAATCAAATGAAAACAAAATTGTTGCCGGAGC
>MDSV01121481.1_pt1 | contig 12694 bp, 10 predicted proteins | sample 810851 | NCBI WGS metagenome assembly MDSV01 (sample SAMN05326640, study PRJNA326480) | marine metagenome | isolation source: seawater | place: Atlantic Ocean: North East | collected 2012
CAGGTCTAAAATGGTCTTTTATGCCAAAAGAAAGTGACGGTAGGCCTTCTTACTTGGTTGTAAACGCAGATGAGTCAGAGCCTGGAACTTGTAAGGACAGAGAGATACTTCGTCATGATCCTCACACTTTAATTGAAGGATGTTTGATAGCCTCTTTTGCGATGAATGCTAACACCTGTTACATTTATATTAGAGGTGAATATGTCAGGGAGAGGGAGATATTACAGGCTGCGATAGATGAGTGTTATGAAGAAAAACTATTAGGTAGGAATGCAGCAAAATCTGGTTTTGATTTTGATTTATTTTTGCATCATGGAGCGGGCGCATATATTTGCGGCGAAGAAACGGCTCTTTTGGAGAGTTTAGAGGGTCGGAAGGGGATGCCTAGGATGAAACCACCATTTCCCGCTGGCGCAGGTTTGTATGGTTGCCCCACTACGGTTAATAATGTCGAGTCAATTGCTGTGGTACCAACCATACTTCGTAGGGGAGCTGGGTGGTTCAAAAGTTTTGGAAGAGAAAATAACTACGGTACAAAGCTTTTTGCTATTTCTGGCCATGTGAATTCCCCCTGTGTCGTGGAAGAGGAAATGTCGATAACTTTTGAAGAGTTAATCGATAAACATTGTGGTGGAATTAGAGGAGGGTGGAAAAACCTAAAAGCGGTGATACCTGGAGGCTCATCTGTTCCATGTTTACCAGGAGAACTCATGCATAAAGAAGCAATTATGGACTTTGATTGGTTAAGAGATCATAAATCCGGTCTCGGAACAGCTGCCGTAATTGTAATGGATAATAGTACAGATATAATCAAGGCAATATGGCGATTATCCAAGTTTTACAAACACGAATCTTGCGGGCAGTGCACGCCTTGTAGGGAAGGGACTGGTTGGATGATGCGTGTCATGGAGCGGCTGGTTACCGGTGACGCAAACCCTGAAGAAGTTGATATGTTACTTGACGTAACCAAACAAGTAGAGGGTCATACAATTTGTGCATTGGGAGACGCAGCTGCCTGGCCGATACAGGGATTGATCAGACATTTTAGAGGAGAAATAGAAGAACGAATAAAGTCAAAAAGAATGAGATCAGTATCTAACTTAGCAGCAGAATGAAATGTTATTTATGAGTAAAAAAATATTATGTTATGTTTTAGTTTTTGCTTTTATATCTTGTTGTGGATCAATAGATACTTATCAGAAAATGTTCAAGACGCGACCAATGGAAAAATTACCATATAAGGCTACTCTAAAAGTTAATAAAAACTCGGACAGTTTTATTGTTAAGGTAAAAAATGAACAACAAAAATTGAATGACGTTAGAGAGTCTGTGAGATTTGAAGCGACGAAATATTGTCTTATTAAATACGGAAATTCAAATGTAGATTGGTCGATTGATGAAAATACTGGAGACTGGAGAATGGAACGGACTCTAAAAGATTTAAGTTTTTTTGGAAAATGTGAAGTGAGATAATTCATACATGACAGATCTTAGAAAAATTATTATAGATGATACAGAAATAGAAGTTGATCCGGCTATGACCCTCATTCAGGCCTGTGAAGAAATCGGTATCGAAATTCCAAGATTTTGTTATCATGAAAGACTTTCGATAGCGGGAAACTGTAGGATGTGTTTGGTCGAAGTAGTTGGCGGACCTCCCAAGCCGTCTGCAAGCTGCGCAATGCAGGTAAAAGATTTAAGATCTGGTCCAAATGGGGAGCTGCCAGCTGTGAAAACAAACTCTCCCATGGTCAAAAAAGCTCGAGAAGGTGTCATGGAATTTTTGTTAATAAATCATCCTTTAGATTGTCCAATATGTGATCAAGGTGGTGAATGTGATTTACAAGATCAGGCTATGGCATACGGTGTCGATTTCTCGCGTTATATAGAGCCTAAAAGAGCAAATATAGATTTGGATTTAGGACCACTTGTCGAGACTCATATGACTAGATGTATTTCTTGCACTCGTTGCGTTAGGTTTACTACTGAAGTTGCAGGAGTATCTCAGATGGGGCAAACGGGAAGGGGTGAAGATTCTGAAATTACATCTTATTTAGGCCAAACATTAAAGAGTAACCTGCAAGGAAATATTATTGATTTATGCCCTGTAGGAGCTCTGGTTTCAAAACCCTATGCTTTCACTGCTCGTCCCTGGGAATTGAGTAAAACAGAGACCATTGATGTCATGGATTCCTTGTGTGCGAACATACGCGTTGATACAAAAGGAAGAGAGGTGATGAGAATTCTTCCCCGTAATCACGATGGTATTAATGAGGAATGGATTTCGGATAAAACTCGATTTGTTTGGGACGGCTTGCGATTGCAGAGGTTGGATGTACCATACATTAGAGAAAACGGAAATTTAAGAAGAGCTACTTGGAACGAAGCAATAGACTTAGCAGTAGTTAATATTAAAGATAAAAAGATAGCTGGTATAATCGGCGATCTTACGTCTGTAGAGTCTGCCTTTTCATTGAAAAAATTAATCGATAGTTTAAATGGAGTAACAGAATGTCGTGTGGATGGAATAGATTTTCCAATCCACAATAGATCTGCGTATGCAGGTAATGTTTCTATTGAAGACTTGGACACTGCAAAAGAAATTATAATTATTGGAGCTGACCCAGTTAATGAGTCCCCAGTTTTAAATGCTCGAATTCGAAAAGCTTGGTTAGATGGTTGTAAGGTAAGTGTAGTAGGACCACAAATTGAAATGACTTTTGATTATGAATACTTAGGAAACAAGCGATCAAACATAACGGATATTTCTTGTGATGAAAACACTATAGTTATTGTTGGCTTAGGAGCGCTTCAAGATGGAGATTGTGAAGCTATTTTGAATCATTGTATGTCCGTTTCAAAACGTATGTTGGTTTTGCATTCTGCTGCCGGGAGAGTCGGAGCCTTAGATGTCGGTTGTGCTAGCGAAAAGGGAATTCTTTCATTACTGGAAACTTCCGAAGTTATCTTGAATTTAGGAGTCGATGAAATAGATATAAATGAAGGACCTTTTGTAATTTATCAGGGTTCGCATGGAGATAGAGGTGCTCATAGAGCAGATATAATTTTCCCGTCAGCAGCATATACGGAGGAAGCTGGAATTTTCGTAAATACTGAGGGCCGTCCACAGACGGCAGTAAGAGCAAGTTTTCCTCCAGGAGAAGCGAAAGAGAATTGGGCAGTTTTACGTGCACTATCTGGAGCTTTAGAAAAGCCTTTACCCTTTGACAACATCGAAGCACTAAGATCCAAACTATTCGAAGAAATACCTTTTTTGCGAGAAATAGATATTGTGCCAAAAAATAGTATTTTAGATTTAAAAGATCAAAAAATTAAGGATAAAAAAATTAATAAAAAGCGCGTTGATTTTTATAAAACGAATCCAATAGCTCGAGCAAGTCAAGTTATGTCAGAATTAAGTAACTTGGATGAAATAGAAAAAAAATTAGAAATTGCGGCAGAGTAGTTAATGAAAAACTTTGAAAAAAAATCCATGGTGTGTTGTTATGAGTGATTTCCTAGCAACAACTCCAGGAATATTCATACTAATAATAGCCCAATGTTTATGTATCATTGGGTTCGTAATGATTTCACTACTTTTTTTAGTTTATGGTGACAGAAAAATTTGGGCGGCAGTGCAAATGAGACGGGGCCCAAATGTGGTTGGTGTATGGGGATTACTTCAATCGGTTGCGGACGCTCTCAAATATGTACTCAAAGAGATCGTTATTCCAGCTGGAGCTGATAAAACTGTTTTCATCATGGCTCCACTATTGAGTTTTGTTCTGGCAATGATGCTTTGGGCAGTTATTCCATTTAATACCGGCTGGGTTTTAGCAGATATTAACGTTGCGATATTATATGTTTTTGCGATTGGTTCCTTAGAGGTTTACGGTGTTATCATGGGTGGTTGGGCCTCCAACTCGAAATATCCCTTTTTAGGAGCATTAAGGTCGGCAGCTCAAATGATCTCCTATGAGGTATCGATTGGATTAATCATAGTTGGAATCGTAATTTCAACCGGATCGTTAAATTTTTCAGATATAGTTCTTGCTCAAAAAGGTAGTCTGGGTTTCTTTAATTGGTATTGGCTCCCTCACTTCCCTATGGTGATTTTATTTTTTGTTTCAGCACTTGCTGAAACAAATAGACCACCTTTTGATCTTCCAGAAGCTGAGTCAGAATTAGTAGCTGGATATCAAGTGGAATATTCTTCTACCCCATTTTTACTCTTTATGGCAGGAGAGTATATAGCAATATTTTTGATGTGTGCTCTGATCTCACTTTTATTTTTTGGAGGTTGGTTATCACCTTTTCCCTTCCTTCCTGACGGTCCTCATTGGATGATTTTAAAAATGGCTTTTTTCTTTTTTATGTTTTCAATGGTCAAGGCCGTGGTTCCGAGATATCGATATGATCAACTTATGAGGCTGGGCTGGAAAGTATTCCTACCAATTTCATTGGGTTGGGTAATCCTTGTAGCATTCTTTGCACAATTCGGTGTATTAGGTGGATTTTATGCAAGATGGGCAGTGGGAGTGTAAAATGTCAGTAAGTTTAGCACGAAAAATTAGATACTTTCTTCTGTTTGATTTTATTAAAGGCTTCGGTTTAGGGATTAGATATTTTTTCTCTCCAAAAGCTACCTTAAATTACCCACATGAAAAAGGTCCTATATCACCGCGGTTTCGAGGTGAACATGCACTGAGAAGATACCCAAATGGTGAAGAGAGATGTATTGCATGTAAACTATGTGAAGCTGTATGCCCAGCTCAAGCTATTACAATAGATGCAGAACCTAGAGATGATGGTTCTAGACGTACAACACGCTATGATATTGACATGACAAAATGTATCTATTGTGGTTTTTGCCAGGAAGCGTGTCCAGTTGATGCAATCGTTGAGGGTCCTAACTTTGAGTTTGCTACAGAAACTCGAGAAGAGCTTTTTTATGATAAGGACAGGCTACTATCTAACGGTGATAGATGGGAAGCTGAGATAGCTCGCAATATTGAACTAGATGCGCCGTATCGATGATATCTGTCATTCAGAGAAATTGTGTCAATTTAAATCGGAGAAATAGGTACCAGTGCTGAAAAAAACAAGAATTAAAAAATACTAAAAAAGGAATAGAAAATTTAATGCAATTAGCGGATATATCTTTTTATATTTTTGCGACTATTGTTGTGAGTGCAGCGTTATTAGTTGTCGTGTCTCGTAACCCTGTCCATTCAGTTTTGTGGTTGATCTTAATGTTTTTAACTTCTGCGGGGTTATTTGTTCTTCTAGGAGCTGAGTTTGTAGCTATGCTTTTAGTAATTGTTTATGTTGGTGCAGTGGCAGTCTTATTTTTGTTCGTTGTAATGATGTTAGATATAGATTTCAGTAAATTAAAGAGTGAATTTGCTCGATATATGCCAGTTGCCGGATTAATTTGCGTTGTTTTATTGATGGAGCTTTCGTTAATATTTGGTATCTGGCAGACGGCTGAAACGGTCCAGCAAGCGCGAGCAGCTCTCACTCCAGATCCGTCAAGTACACATAATACAATTGCTCTTGGGAAAATAATTTATAGTCAGTATATCTATCTTTTTCAGATTGCGGGTCTAATTCTTCTTGTGGCAATGATAGGTGCAATAGTCCTTACTATTAGGCATCGTCCCGACGTTAAACGGCAAGATGTTTTAAAACAGATCTATCGTGATCCATCGGAACAGTTAGAAATCAAAGATGTCGAGTCAGGTAAAGGTATCCAGTAGTATGATAGGAGTTGAACATTATTTATTTCTTTCGGCTATTTTATTTATAATTGGCATCTTTGGTATTTTTGTTAATAGAAAAAATATAATAATTATATTAATGGCTATTGAGATTATATTGATGGCCGTAAATATAAATCTTGTTGCATTTTCCAGCTTTATGGGTGATTTGGTCGGGCAAGTATTCACACTGTTTGTTTTAACCGTGGCAGCTGCTGAAGCAGCTATCGGGCTTGCGATACTTGTTTGCTTTTATCGAAGCCGTGGCTCTATTTTAGTCGATGATGCTAACGTGATGAAGGGTTAACTAATATGGAAACTCTGGTCTTGTTCGCGCCGTTGATAGGGGCACTTATTTGTGGCTTTGGGTGGAAATTTATCGGCGAAAATTCTGCTTGTTGGGTATCAACTGGCTTATTATTTCTGTCGGCTATTTTATCGTGGATTTTATTCGTAAGTTTTGACGGTGTTACAGTTAATATTAGTATTTTGCGTTGGATAGAAAGTGGGTCATTGTCTACAGATTGGGCTATTCGTTTCGATAGGCTTACGGCCATTATGTTTATTGTTATCACAACTGTTTCAAGCTTGGTTCACCTGTACAGCTTTGGATATATGCAAAATGATATGAATTTTGAAGAAAATGAAAGTTACAGACCAAGATTTTTTGCTTATCTATCATTTTTTACTTTCACTATGCTAGCGCTTGTCTCTGCAAATAACTTGCTTCAAATGTTTTTTGGTTGGGAAGGCGTTGGGGTGGCATCTTACTTACTCATTGGCTTTTATTATAAAAAATCGTCCGCAAATAGTGCAGCAATTAAAGCCTTTGTAGTAAACAGAGTTGGTGATTTTGGTTTTTTATTGGGAATTTTTGGGTTATATTTTTTAGTTGAAAGCATTAATTTAACTCAAATTTTTCAAGCGATTCCTGAAATAGCAGATACAGATGTAAGGTTTCTGTGGAGGGATTGGAACGCAGCAAATTTGATAGCAATACTCCTTTTTCTGGGGGCTATGGGAAAATCAGCACAGCTATTTCTACATGTATGGCTTCCAGATGCAATGGAAGGTCCAACCCCTGTTTCTGCGTTAATTCATGCGGCAACCATGGTTACAGCTGGAGTTTTTCTTGTTTGTAGAATGTCACCATTAATGGAGTTTGCGCCCGCAGCAACAAACCTTGTCGTAATAGTAGGGGCAGCAACTGCATTTTTTGCAGCCAGTGTAGGGTTGGTTCAGAATGATATAAAGCGGGTTATAGCCTATTCAACGTGTTCACAGCTAGGTTACATGTTTGTTGCTGCAGGCTTGGGAGCGTACTCGGTGGCAATGTTCCATCTATTAACGCATGCATTTTTTAAAGCAATGTTATTCTTGGGGGCTGGCTCCGTGATACACGCTATGCATCATGAACAAGATATGCGAAATTATGGCGGACTACGGAAAAAAATCCCTTATACTTTTTGGGCGATGATGATTGGTACACTTGCAATAACGGGTGTTGGAATTCCTTTAACACATTTTGGGTTTGCCGGATTTATTTCGAAAGACGCAATTATAGAGACTGCGTATGGGGCAGGTTCAAACTCTTCATTTTGGATATTAATTACTGCGGCATGCTTTACTAGTTTTTATAGTTGGAGATTGATGTTTTTGACTTTCTATGGAGTTCCGCGGGGTGATATTAACAAACATGATCACGCGCATGAATCTCCGACTACAATGTTATTGCCTTTAGCAGTTTTGGGTGCTGGAGCGATATTCTCAGGAATGATCTTCTTCAAACCTTTCTTTGGAGATCATCATGAGGTTGAGACGTTTTTTGGAATTTCTCATACCGAAACACATGCATTAAAAAGTAATAGCGGCCATACAAAAAACCCTTCGATTGCGGCTAATGCAGAAGTAATAAAAAGTAACACGATTAATCATACAGTGCAGGACCCAAATTTCTATGAAAAGCGACAAGCAAAATATAAAGCATTAGCAAAACTGCAAGGTCTTGGTGAAGGTGCGATATTTATTGGGCCGGATAATCACGTTATTGAAAAGGCCCATCATGTACCAAAATGGGTAAAAGTATCACCTTTCTTAGCAATGATAATTGGATTTGGGATAGCTTGGATTTTTTATATCAGAGATAAATCCTTACCAAAACGCTTAGCTGATCAACAAAGATATATCTATAAATTTTTGTTTAATAAATGGTACTTTGATGAAATTTATGAACTCATCTTTATCAAAAGCTCAAAAAAACTTGGGAAAATACTCTGGGTCCGAGGTGATGGGAATATAATAGATGGAACAATAAATGGAATTGCTTTGTCAATTATCCCTTTCTGCTCACGTATCGCTAGTAAAGTTCAATCCGGATTTATTTTTCACTATGCTTTTGTTATGATTTTAGGTGTTTTAGTTTTAATTACTTGGGTTGTAATTGGGATAGGTAATTAATAGTGGAAAATCTTCTAACAATTATGACCTTTATGCCGTTGATAGCGGCGATAATCTTGGCCGTTTTCCTTAGGGGTGATGACGAGGCTGCGCAGACAAATGCAAAATGGTTGGCTCTAATTGCATCTCTTGCAACATTTTTCACGTCCATATTTTTATATACAGGCTTTGATCAAACAAGTGTCAATTTCCAGTTTGTTGAAGATAGACAATGGCTTCTAGGCTTAAGATATAAGATGGGCGTTGACGGAGTTTCAATTCTGTTCGTTTTATTGACAACTTTCTTGATGCCTTTAGTAATAGCAAGCTGCTGGGGAGTCAGTCACAGAGTTAAAGATTATATGGTAGCATTATTAGTTCTTGAAACTCTTATGTTAGGTGTTTTTTGTGCTCTAGATTTAATCCTATTTTACCTTTTCTTTGAAGCTGGTTTGATTCCTATGTTTTTAATCATTGGAATATGGGGGGGTGCCAACAGGATATATGCTTCGTTTAAGTTCTTTTTGTATACTCTTTTGGGGTCAGTACTAATGCTGATCGCGATAATAGCTATGTATATAGATGCTGGAACTACAGATATTAATGCTCTTTTACAACATAAGTTCAGTTCAAAGTCTGTTGAAATTCTGGGATATAGTATTATCGGTGGAATGCAGACACTGATGTGGGTCGCTTTTTTTACGAGTTTTGCTGTAAAAATGCCGATGTGGCCGGTTCATACGTGGTTACCTGATGCTCATGTCCAAGCTCCTACCGCTGGTTCGGTAGTGCTTGCAGCCGTACTTTTGAAGATGGGAGGCTATGGGTTTTTACGCTTTTCTATCCCAATGTTCCCTGTTGCATCTGAATTTTTGAGTCCTTTTGTCCTTTGGGTCAGCGTAATTGCCATCGTTTATACGTCATTTGTTGCACTCGTTCAAACTGATATGAAAAAATTAATAGCTTATTCCTCTGTTGCTCATATGGGTTTTGTTACCATGGGAATATTTGCATTGAATCAGCAGGGAATTGATGGTGCTATTTTCCAAATGATTTCACATGGGTTTATATCAGGAGCATTATTTTTATGTGTTGGTGTAATTTATGATCGAATGCACACGCGTGAAATCGAGGCATATGGAGGGTTGGTAAATCGAATGCCTGCGTACGCCCTAGTATTTATGTTGTTTACGATGGCAAATGTTGGGTTGCCTGGAACTTCAGGGTTTGTTGGAGAGTTTTTAACAATTATTGGAGTGTTTAAGGTTAATACCTGGATCGCTTTTTTTGCTACGACTGGGGTAATATTATCTGCAGCATACGCCTTATGGTTATACCGCAGAGTAGTAATGGGAGATCTTATAAAAGAAGGTCTTAAGACCATATCTGATATGAATTTACGAGAAAAGCTTATTTTCACCCCTTTAATCATTATGACTATTTTACTTGGATTTTACCCATCTTTAGCATTGGATATTATAGGTCCAACTGTTAATGCATTAATAGAAAACTATGAGATGGCAATATTAGAGCAGAAACTTTCTATCTCCAGCTCTGATAGTTATTAAGGTTTTGAGATGAATATTAAATCAGAGAATTTAGTAGGACAGAATGAATATTTTGGTTGGTCAGATTTCCATGGGCTTTCTGAAGTAATCCAAATACTCCTACCTGAAATCACTCTATCAATATTTGCAATGATCGCTCTTTTAGGCGCAGTCTATGGTGGGAAAGATAAAGTTTCATCTGCTGTGTTGTGGTGCATTGTGACAATGTTTTCGGTTATAGCAATTTACGTGAGTTTGCAGGGTGGGGAGACTCTTACAGCTTTTGGAGGAGCTTTTATTGATGATCCATACTCTAGATTTTTAAAAGTTGTTATCTTGCTTTCAGCTTCGGCAGTTTTAATAATGTCTCAAGAATTTTTAAAACGAAATGGCCTTTTCAAGTTCGAATACCCTATTCTTATTTGTCTTTCAGTAATAGGCATGATGCTTATGGTTTCTGCTGGGGATCTTATGTTACTTTATATGGGATTGGAGCTTCAATCTTTATCATTATACGTCTTAGCGGCTTTTGATCGTAATAACGTAAAATCGACAGAGGCGGGATTAAAATATTTTGTATTGGGAGCCCTATCTTCAGGCATGCTCTTGTATGGAGCCTCTTTAATTTATGGATATTCTGGATCGACTGTATTTACAGAAATCTTTAGTGTTGCAGCAGTTGAGGGTAATTCTCTAGGATTTATTTTTGGCTTAGTATTTCTTCTCATTGGCATGGCTTTTAAAGTATCTGCTGTGCCGTTTCATATGTGGACACCCGATGTTTATGAAGGATCCCCGACATCAGTTACGGCACTATTAGCTACTGCACCAAAGGTCGCCGCTATGGGTTTATTTGCTCGTGTGGCACACGATGCATTTGGAGGTGCTGTTAATGATTGGTCTCAAATTCTTATCCTATTCTCGATATTGTCTATGCTTTTTGGGGCAGTGGCTGCAATTGGACAAAAAGATATAAAACGTCTTATGGCTTATTCGTCTATTTCTCATATGGGTTTTGCCTTGATGGGATTAGCGTCCGGTGGCTTCGATGGTGTGCAGTCGATGTTAATTTATATGGTAATCTACGTAATAATGAATATTGGAACTTTTTCTTTCATTTTATCAATGGAAAAAGATGGCCAGCCAGTATCAGATATCGATAGTCTGCAAATGTACTCCAAGAGTAATCCTGGAAGATCATTAGCTCTTTTAATATTAATGTTTAGTCTAGCAGGAATACCACCATTATTAGGTTTTTTTGGAAAATTTTATGTATTAAAAGCGGCGATATCTTCTGACTTGGTCTTTTTGGCAGTTATTGGTGTAATTGCATCGGTAATTGGAGCGTTTTATTATTTGAGGATTGTATTTTATATCTATTTTGGCGAAGGTCATCGGGAGCTTGATCAATCACCGTCAATCTTAAATCAGACTGTTCTAATAGTGAGTGCTGCAGCAATGGTGTTCGGTGTTATAAATTTGTTTGGTCTTGAAACATTAACTGAAATAGTGGCTCGTGCGCTCGTCAATTAATTGGCCTTTGGGGGTCAATAAGATAGTTATAGATCACGTTGACAGTACCATGATCGAAGCAAATCGTAGAGAAACTGAAATTATTAAACCAACTTGGATATTAGCCAAGCATCAAACTAACGCGTATGGTAGAAAAGGACGATATTGGGAAAACCCAAAAGGAAATTTTTCTGCAACTTTAGCGATGAAATTAAATGAACCTTTGGCCTCTCTTGCTATGAGGTCATTTGTTGCCGCATTGGCTCTTTTTGATACTTTAGCACAAGTTACGCAGAGACCAGAGCTTTTTTTACTTAAGTGGCCCAATGATGTTTTGATGGATTTTAAAAAAGTTTCAGGAATTTTATTGGAGAGTAATAACTCAGGAAAAAAAACCAAGTTTTTGAAAATTGGTATTGGAGTAAATTTAGTTAATCTTCCTAAAATTCCAACTGTGTCAAACAAACAAAAAGTAGAACCAATAAGTTTAGAAGATTTTTCTATTAAAATAGGTCCAGAGGATTTTCTTGTTTATCTAGCGTCTAATTTCGCTTATTGGGAGACTCAGTTGTTAAAATTCGGTTTCCAAAAAATACGAAGGGTATGGTTGGATAGAGCATATGGGGTAGGAGATATGATTGTAGCTCGTACTTTTTCAGAGGAGAATAAAGGTATTTTTGATACAATTGATGAGAGCGGTAATTTAGTTTTGAAGTTGAAGAATAGTACACGCGTAATACATGCTGGAGATATATATTTTGAAGAGTCCCAATGCTTTTAGCTGTTGATTGTGGTAATTCTAATACTGTATTCTCGATATGGGATGGCTCAAATTTTATTGCTACGTGGCGTACCTCTACAGAATGGCAGCGCACAGCAGACCAGTATTACGTTTGGTTATCTGCGCTTATGAAAGCGCAGGAAATTAATGTGTCAATTGACGCAGTTGTTATTTCAGCAACAGTTCCACGGGTAGTTTTTAATCTGAGAGTGTTGGCTGACAGATATTTTAACACCCGTCCGCTGGTGGTAGGTAAAGAGGATTGCAACTTACCTATCGAAGTAAGAGTAGATCGTGGTACAAATGTGGGGCCGGACAGACTTGTTAACACCGTTGCGGGTTTTAGTAGATATGGTGGAAATCTAATAATTGTTGATTTTGGTACGGCCACAACTTTTGATGTAGTGGCGGATGATGGAGCCTATATTGGTGGTGTAATATCGCCTGGCGTAAATGTTAGTGTAGAAGCTTTTCATCAAGCAGCTGCCGCACTTCCACACGTTGATGTCCGAAAGCCTGAGCGTGTAATTGGTACAAACACAGTGGCCTGTATGGAGTCAGGAATATTCTGGGGTTATATAGGCCTAGTAAAAGAAACAACCTCAAAAATTAAACAAGAATACGGGAAAGATATGCAGATTATTGGGACGGGTGGATTA
>MDSV01174806.1_pt1 | contig 12694 bp, 10 predicted proteins | sample 810851 | NCBI WGS metagenome assembly MDSV01 (sample SAMN05326640, study PRJNA326480) | marine metagenome | isolation source: seawater | place: Atlantic Ocean: North East | collected 2012
AAAACATCATAGTTACCTGTAAAAACAGAATCACCTTTCAACTCTGCAAGAATTCCACCCTCTGTATTAACACCAAACTTAATCAATTCCATACCATCCTGCACGTCTCCAATTTCAGTAAACGTGGACAACTGTCTTGCACTATTTTGATTATCAATAAGAGTTTTGTAAATTACAAAGTGTATTTTCTTTAATTTGTAAATTATTTTTAACATATATAAATTTTTCAAATAATATAGAATTATGTAATACTAAGGAATCAATATAATTATCTAATGATTTATTAATATTTAAATTATTACTAAAAAAAACAGGTATTGCTACATTTGGATTATAAAAATGAATATCTTCTAATAATTTTATATAATGTTGATTCATATAAAATATATGAATTAAAATGTTTAAGTTATATTAATATTAATATTAGGTAAATCAAATGTATCAGATGTAGATTCATCATTTTCATCATAATCATATATAAAATCACCTAGAACAGAATCACACATATCATCTGATAATTTATTGTTATCAACATTAATTTTATTATTAGCAAAGAACTTAGCTTCATCAAATATTAAATCACTAATTCCAGTTCCACAATTAGATTCTTGACCGAATAATACATTTGCTGAAACACCATTACATTCATCTATTTCACCAAATATAGCTGATCTATATAACTGATCTGTCATTTCTTCAAATGATGCTTTAGCAATTGGACCATAATTACTTCTATTAATACCAAATCTATCAATACTCATAACATTTCCATTAAATGTCATAGTATCTACTAATACTTCAATATGTCTAGGATTTAAACTAGCACCAGCAGAGTTAATTACATCCATAAATTCCTCAATTAATAAACTACGAACTGCCTCTATTCCTAATACATTTAATGTTTCATCAATATCATTTGTAATTGTTTTTTCGGTATCAATATTATCTAATGCTAAAACATCTAGTAAATTTGTTCCAATTGAATCAATAATTACACGTTTTTTATTATAAATATCACCATCATCTGTTGTATATTTTTCTGTAATTTTTCTAATAGTTGAACCTACAATATTATTTACACCTTTTAATTTTACATCTAAAATATTTTTTTCAATTGCTTTTAGTAAATTAAAATCATCTTCATTTGGATCTCCTTCATTTAAACGAACTCTTAATAATAATCTATCATTATTTGTATTATCATTAGTTAATATACATTCTATTGTATTATCATGTTCTGTATTATATAATGTTTGAATAGCATTTCCTATCATATTCATACTTACACTCCTATCTAATAATTTAATTTTAGAAAATTCTAATATTAAAATATAAGGACATACTGATGCTGAATTAATAGAACACTCCGAACTACATTTATAATCAGTTTCATCTAAATAATCATTCCATAGTTTATTTTGTGCTACAATTTCTAATATATCTGTATCATTAATAATTGTTGAAGTATCCGTTATATCTGGATCAAAATAAATACTTGAACCTACTACTAAATCTCTAATATAAGTAGTAATAATTGAATTTTTAATTTGTTTAATTTTATATAAATTATGTTCTTCAATATCTTTCAAATAAATTGATAATGACGGATTTTTTAGATTTTTTGATACACTTAATAATTCCTTTAAACGTGGCACACCACGAGTTACATTTGACTTAGATGCTACACCAGCATAATGGAAAGTATTTAATGTCATCTGAGTTGCTGGTTCTCCTATACATTGAGCTGTAATTGTTCCAATCATTTCACCTGGTTCAGCAAAACCATTCTTAAATTTAAATAATATATCACTAATTATATTATCAAATGCTAACTTATTTAATTTATATTTTACATAAATATTATATGGTGATAATTTAAATTTAATCAAATTATGTAATATATATGATGGATTATATGTCTCATTATCAATATCTTTTCTATTAATTCTAATTTTTTTAATTAATTCATCTATTTTCTCAAATAAATAATTTATATCAATATTACTTAATTCAACTGTTTTAAATTTATTCATATTATTTAAAATTATTCTATCAATATTTATTGGTTGATAAATATCATTATTACTATTATTTATTATATTTTTAACAATATAAACTCTTAGAGTTATATAATCTTCATATAATGATTCAATCTTTTCTTCTAAATCATCATCATCAAATTCTTTTCTTAAATCTTCTAAAATATAATTCTTTAGTATTCCTAAATTATTATATTTATATTCAAACTCTTTTATATCAATATCAATTAAATCATTAATATTTTGTTTCTCTAATTTTGATGATTCATAACCATCTTCTCCATATAAAAATTGAATTATTTCATTATTATGATTTCTTAATGTATAATCATAATTGACTTTTACATCTTCTAATGCTTTAATTAATCGTCTTTGAATATATCCTGTTTCAGATGTTTTTACAGCTGTATCAATAATACCTTCTCTTCCACCCATAGCATGGAAATAAAATTCATGAGGTTTTAATCCTTTATAAAAACTATTTTCTACAAAACCACGACTTTCAGAATTATTATCAAATTGACTAAAATGAGGTAATGTTCTATTTTTATAATGTTTTGGAATACGTTTACCATCTACAGCACATTGACCTACACAAGCAATCATTTGACATATATTAATTGTATTACCTTTTGAACCAGCATCTTCCATATTTACAAAACGATTATTAACTATATTTAAATTATCACGAGTTAATCTTCCAATTTCATCAGCAGCAGTATTCAATTCATTTGTCACTAATGTCTCAAACTCATCATTTAATGATGTTGTATATTTTCTTTCTAATAAACCTTTCTGAATATTTGCTAAAATATTTGATACATTTTCTTTCTTTTGTTTAATAATATCTTGAATCTTTTTTACTACTTTTCTATTTATAATTAAATCACTAACTCCTACACTAAATCCAGTATGTAGTAAAAAGTTATTTGTTAAACCTTGAGCATTATTTAAATAATCCGCAGATTTATCTTTTCCTAAATCATTAAATATTACATGAATTAAACTTCCACTACTTGTTGCTAAGTTTACTTTCTTTAAATAACCTTCTAAATTTCCATTTGTTAAGTTTATTTTATCATTCTTTATATTAATTTCTGGTAATACTGTTGAAAATAATTGTCTTCCTGTATAATATTCTGAATTTTTAAATAATTTAGGTTTACCTACATGATTAATATCTTTAAATGAATAATTCCACATCATTAATTTCATTAATTCTTTTTTTGTAAATAAAAATTGATCATTTTCATCAATATCTTTAGGCATTAATACTTCTAAATTTTTATGTTTTAACGTTAATCTTGAAGCACCTAATAAAGCATCCTGAACTAGTGCTATCACAGGTTTATTTGATTGTGGTGAAACAATTTGTGTTGGAACCATCGCTAAATTATATAATTCTGAAATAGTTTGTTGTGATTGAGGCACATGCATATTCATCTCATCTCCATCAAAATCCGCATTATATGGTGTTGTAACACAAACATTCAATCTAAATGTATTTCCTTCCATTACTACTATACTATGTGCCATCATACTCATTTTATGTAGCGACGGTTGTCTGTTAAATAAAACTATATCTCCATCAATTAAATGACGATTTACTATATCACCTAATTCTAAATCATCCACTATTTTATTTAAATCAACATGTTTCATATTTTTTATACTTCCATCAATCTTTTTTACATTCTTTACACCAGGATATTTATTATATCCATTTAATATATATTTCTTTAATCTTTCAATATTATATTGAGTAACTTTCTCCGGAAAAGTTAAATTTTGAGCTATCTTTATTGGAACACCTAATTGGTCTATTCTTAAATTTGGATCAGGTGTAATTACACTTCTAGCAGAAAAATCTACACGTTTTCCCATTAAATTACCTCTTATACGTCCCTCTTTACTTTTTACACGTTGTTGTAATGATTTTAATTCACGTCCAGAACGTTGAATTGTTGCTTTTGGTATTCCTGTTCCAAAAGGTGAATCATTATTAATTAATGTAGCCACATGATATTGAATCATAGTTATATGATCATCAATATAATCATCCCCTTGCTTTAATTTTTCTGCTAATTTTGAATTCGCTTTTACTATATCTATTAATTTATAAGTTAAATCATCATCTGAACGTTGATTATTATCTTGTTTTACAGATGGTCTTACAGATGGAGGTGGAACTGGTAATACAGTACATATTAACCATTCCGGTCTACAGAAATTTGGTGAAAATCCTAACTTTAAACAATCTTCATCTGTTATTCTTTTAAATACTTTTAATACATAATCAGCACGAATCAATACCTTTTTTGTAGGTTGATCTTTCATTAACCATTCCGCAAATAATTTACCCATTCCTTCTTTTGTATATCTAGTTGGTTGTAAAGCACCACAACCATTTTCATTATCACATACTTTTATTTTTTTTGATTTTTCATGAATTAAATCAAATGTTTCATACATATCTTTACCTTTACCTTTTCTTAATTCTTCATCATTTAATAATAATTTAGAACAACGAAAACATACACATCTCATCAATTTCATAATACGATGCATAAAATGCATATGAAATACAGGCGCTGCTAATTCTATATATCCAAAATGTCCAGGACATAATGTGCTTTTCTGTTCACAAGTAGTACATATTACATTTGAATCAATTACACCCATCTTAGCATCATATAATCCACCAGGAGATGGTGTAGATATTCCATCTTGACTTGTTACATATAATGTATGATCAATCACTTTACAAGCAGCATTATTTTTTATTTCATCTGGTGATAATAATGAAAACTGAACACGTTTTACTTTTGCTATATTTGAATGATAGTCATAATCTTTATTGCTCATAATTATATTATATTATAATATTTTTAAATCAATTTTATATTTTAAAATTAATATTTAAAAATATAAGTATATTACTCTATATGAAGATTAAAAAAAAAATCAAACTTGATTTTTTAACTAATGAAGAAAAAAAATATTTATCTGTCTTAGATTTATCTCAAAAAAAAAAAATTATAAAATCAATATATAAATTAAATAATCTTAATAAATCACTTATTCCATTTAGATTTAAATTAATTAAATTAAATACTACTGATGATAATAAAGCTTATTTATTAAAATTATATGATGTTTTTTGTAATTTAGATAATTCTTCATCTGAATATTTTAAATATAAAATTTTTTTTGATACCATTATTTCTATACCATTTAACAAATATTCCTTTATTAATATAAATAAATTATCTATTAATGATTATTTAATACAATCAAAACAATATTTAGATAAATTTATCTATGGACACTCTGAAACTAAAAATATTATTATACAAACTATAGCACAATATATCACTAACCCTTCATCTATAGGTAATATTATTGGTTTACATGGTAATCCTGGAATAGGTAAAACTAGTATTATAAAATGTATATCACACATATTACAAAGACCTTTAGAAATTATTAATTTATCTGGAGCACAAGATTCCAGTTTTTTAGAAGGACATTCGTTTACATATGAAGGAGCAAAATATGGAAAAATTATACATTCTTTAATTAAACATAAATATATGAATCCTATTATATTTTTTGATGAAGTTGATAAAATTAGTAAAACATCTAAAGGTGATGAATTAGCTAATTTGTTAATCAATATTACAGATACTACACAAAATTTTAATTTTAATGATAAATATTTACAAGAAATAAATATTGATTTATCTAAAATTATATTTTTCTTTTCTTATAATAACATCAACGATATTAATCCTATATTAAATGATCGTATTTTTAATATTAATTTAAATGATTTTGATACAAATGATAAAACTATTATAGCAGATAAATATATTATACCTAATTTATTATCTAATTACTCTTTTAAACCTAAACATCTAACTTTTCATAAAAACTCAATAAAATATATTATTGATAACTACTGTAATCAAGACTCTGGTGTTAGAAATCTCAAAAAAATATTAAATAATATTATTTCTAAAATACATATTATATATATTACAAATAATAATAATATTATAGATATTAATACAAAAATTACATTTCCTTTTCAACTTAATAAAATAAATATTAAATACTTTTTATAATTTAATGTATTTAAAATAAATAATTAACTATATATGTATGATTACCAAACATATATCAAAAAACAATATATATTGTACTAATTGTGGTAAAATCGGTCATCTTTATAAAAATTGTAAAAATCCTATTATTAGTTATGGAATTATGTTATTTAAATATATAAATAATACTTTATATTTATTATTAGTACAAAGAAAAGACTCTATATCATATATTGAATTTATTAGAGGAAAATATTCTATTACAAATACATCAAAATTACTTACTATTTTAAGTAATATTACTAAATATGAATTACATAATATTTTAAATTATAGTTTTGATGAATTATGGAACTCTTTATGGTCTACTAATCTTAATACTAGTTCCGCTAAAAAATTTGAAAAAGAATATGCTTCTTCATTACGTAAATTTAATTTTATAAAATCTTCAACTAATACGATTAATATTTATGATATATTAACTGTATTAAAAATTAATTATAATGATACAGAATGGGGTATTCCTAAAGGAAGAAGAAATTTAAATGAATGTGATTTGGATGTTGCTAAAAGAGAATTTGAAGAAGAAACTAATCTCGTTCCTTCACAATATACTATTCTTGATTCTATTTCACCTATCAGAGAAAGATTTATAGGCACAAATAACATTAAATATGATCATATTTATTATATTGCTATTTGTAAAAATAATTTAATTCCATATATAGATAAAACTAATATAAATCAAATTATTGAAATAAAAAATATTAAATTTTTTAGTAAAGATGAAGCAATAAAAAATATTAGAAAATATGAAAATGAGAAAAAAAAAATTATTAATATAGGTTTTAATATTGTAAATAATCTTGTTTCATATATATTTTAATAATTAATAAATACTAAATAGCATATATATAATAATATTAATATAGACACTAAATTTAATATTATATTTAATACAGATATATTTTTAGTACAAGAATATATTCCTCTATCATTCCCAGCACCCTCTATTACTAATAAATCTTGATAATCACCTCCTGTTTTAATAGTTATTTTATAACCTTCTTCATTATCAATAAATTCTGTTTTTGAATAATTATTAATATTACTATCTACTTCTCTATTAAAACTTACTATTTTTAAATATCCATTCCAACCTGTATTTGTTTTATTATCTATAATTATTAAACCTCTCTTTCCTTCATTTCTCTTTTTTCCTATTATTTCAAATGAATATGGATTATTAACTAAATTCTTTATAGTCCATAAATTATCTAAGAATAATTCATTACTTAGATTCTTTTCTGTTGTATTTTCGCCATATTTTTCTAATATATTTTTTTTTTTATCATCATATTCTATTTTTTCAAATGTATTACCATCTATATAATTTTTAAATTCACTTGTTAATTTAATATCTTTTATTTTTTTACCAGCACCAAAATCAAATATTTTTTCAAATATTACACCAATAAAATAACATATTATTGATACTATTAATAATACTAATGGTGATAATAATACTATTATACTTTCATAATCTAAATCTTTTTTACACATATTTCCTATTATTTGAAACCATAATTTACTCCATATATATAAAAATAAACTATATGGCACACTTATAGATATAACTTTTAATAAACCAAAAATATTATATGAACTTATTATAAATAATACATAAATTAATACTTGTATTACTATACTTATATATAATATAATTTCACCTACACACATATATTTATTAAAATATTTTAATATTTTTTTAACTATACTTTATTAATAAAATTGTTTGTAATATTATTAAATTCTTTAGATAATATTCTATTATTTGTATTTTTTCATTTAATTTGTTATTTAAATGATTATTCTCTATTAATAATCTTTCATTTTTTAATTTATAACTTCCTAATAAATTCTCATATTCTGTACTACTTTTTTTATAGTCTTTTAATAATTTTTGTTCCTCCCAGGTTTTATGTTTTACACTTTTCAAATGATTTTCATATGTTTTACGAGTCTTATAAACTTTATTTGGAGTACAACCACAACTTAATATTATATCAATATCCATATATTATATATTATTTATATTTATATATATAATACATTTAGAGATATAATTATATTAATATATAAAATGACAACTACTAAACAAATCGGACAAGTAAAATGGTTTAATAATAAAATTGGATATGGTTTTATTAAACTTATTAATTCTAAAGATAAAAAAGATATTTTTGTCCATCATCAAAATATTAAACCATTAGAGAGTAATTATAGAACTCTAAAAACCGGTGAATATGTTGAATTTGAACTTGATCCTAATTGTGAAGGAAATGAACATAGCGAACAAGCTACTAATGTCACCGGTATGTGTGGATTAGAACTACAGTGTGATTTTATTCATAGGGCTAATAAAAAAAGGAAAAACTTTAAAAAAACTGATGAACATGAAGACCATGATGAGGATATGCAAGAACCACATTATGAATAATTTAATATATCATTACATTTTTTATAACCTATATTAATCATTTCATTTTTTTTTTCATTTGTTATTTCAAAATTACTAGCACATTCTTTATTCTCTATAAAAATATATTTTTTCGCTTTTTTTAAATGTTTATGTGTCCCACTTTGTTTACACATTATTAACAATAAATTTATTATATAATCATAAAATGAACTTATTTTTCTACTATTACAAAAACTTTCTATCTCAATACCTATTGTATTATCTAAATCATCTTTAAATATATCTAATGGATAATTATTCATAAAACAACCATCTATATATTTATTTTTATTTATTTCTACTATCGGAAATATCATCGGTAAAGCACAAGAAGCACATACTATATCAATTATATCCATATCTCCATCATTCTCTCTACTAAATATTTTCTCCTCTCCACTTTCTATATTTGTCGCTATTATATATATTTTTTTTTTTGAATATTCACATAATTCATTCATACTTAATCGTTCTTTATTTGTTTTATATTTTATCAATATTTTTAATATTTTTCTCAATATACCATTTCCATACATACTATAATTCGTAAATATATTAAATATATCACAATTTAATACATTCTTCAAATCATAATCCTTAAATATATTATATAATTCATCATAACTATAATTTAAAGCCAACGCTATAACTATCATAGAACCACAACTTGTTCCACACATATTTTCTATTTCTTCTAATAAATTATGTTCTTCTAAAGATTTTATTATTCCTAAATAATAAAATGCCTTCGTTCCACCTCCAGCACATACTAAATTTTTCATTTTTTATATTATAATTATTTTTTTTTTAAATACTATATATTATAATGGATCCTAATATATGGGGACCTCACGCATGGCATTTCTTACATACAGTCACTTTATTTTATCCTATCAATCCTACTCCTAAACAAAAAAAAACATATAAATTATTCTTTCATAATCTTGCTGATGTATTACCATGTTCTCACTGTAGTTCTAACTATAAATTTCACCTAAAACAACTTCCTATAGATGATTTTCTACATAATAGACAAACTCTTGTATCATGGTTAGTCAAAATACATAATCTTACAAACCAAAATTTAAAAAAAAAACAATCATTTACATTAGAACAATTCACTAAACTTTATAAATCACTTTACTCTAAACCACCACACTCATGTTTCATATATTTCAATATTTTTATATATATATTATTAACCATATTCATTTTATTTACTATTTATATCATATTTTATAATCAAATTAAAAAATATTTTTATATCTTTTTAAATAAAATTTACAACATACAAACCATTTATTAAATCATTTTATTTTCAACACCATCACTACTTTCATCTTTTTCTTTATCTTCTAATAATTTCGCCTGAAACTTACAAAACTTATCTACTTTCTCATATAATTCACCTATTTCCTTAAACTCTTCTACTGAAAAAGCACCACGACGAGCACTAATATTTACTAAATTTTTTAATATTATTATATCATTTAAAGTTATACCATCTTCATTACCATTATTCACCATTTTTTTTTCACTAACTTCTACATTTTTTGTTTCCATTTTAATTTAAAATATAACTTATTTTTTAAATATATTATATTATAATATATATATAATGCCAAAAATAGATTATGATTTTACACAAAAAAAATTATCTAAACTTAAAAAATTCTCTACTACTAAAAATAAAAATATATCTAATTCTAAAAAAAATAATGAATCTAAATCAGAACAACAATCTATATTGGATCAAAAAAATAATAATAATCAACAATCTATATCTGATGAAAATAATAATAATAATCAACAAAACTTAACTGATACTTCTACATTAGATAATTTATCATCACAAATTGATACAAAATCACTTAGTAATACTTCATCATATTCTGAATCAGACACAGATTCAGACTCTGATTCTGATACAGATACTAATTTTATCGCAACTGGTATACATAACTATAAAGGTAATTGTTGGATTAACTCATTACTTCAAATGCTTTTTAATATTAATGATTTTACAAATAAAATTATTGATATTAATGTAGACGATCCTACAATATTAGATAAATTAAATAAAACTCCAGACTCTTCTGCTGCTAAACTTGTTTTTTATATAATCAAAGCTATCCAAAAAATACATATACATAATTCTAATAAAATCAATATTGTTAAAATTTCTAAGGATATTATAGAACAAATACAAAATTGCTCTTCAGATAGTAATTCTATGAGTATGTCATTATCTGATTTAGATGGATTTGGCGATCCACAAAGTTTGCTTAATACACTTAACATTTCTAAATATAATAATTTCAAAGAATTTGATTTTATTAATAAATTTTCTAATATAATCACTAATCTTTTTGGATTCTCAGAATATAATTTAAATGTTTTATATTCTGTCACAGATAATGATACTACACCATTCCATTCATATTTTCCTAGAGATAATATTGAAATTAATTTATATTCCAATTTTCATAATAATAATCCACTCATCAAATTTTTTAATATTATATCATCTTCAGAATTAAAAGAATTATATACAATAAATAAAAACTTCTCCAAAATACATACCTTACATAATAAAAAAATACCCTTAGAATCTTTAGATCTAACACAAAATATAAATATTAATAACTATATTAATAAATATTTTTTAACTAATTATGAATCTATTGATTATACCAACAAAAATATACCTCAAAATATTATAATTAAACATTCACGAAATAAACTCAATAATTTATATTTTAATCAAAAATTCTTTAATATTAATACCATATATGATTCAAACTCAACAATTAAACATTTCACTATTGATAATCAATATAAAGATAATTTAGAATTTATCTTTAATAATTCTGATTATCGTAAATTTTTTACAGAAACTAACTTATTTAATAATGATATATCTACTGAAATTGAATCAGATAAACTATTGAAAAAAAACTTAATAAATGATTTAGATAAAATACAATTTTATATACAAAAAAATACATTTTTCCATAATTTACCTAATTTTTTTATAGTTAAATTTAAAACCACACAATTAGAAAACTCCGATGACAGAATATTTAATTGTTCTAAATCACAATTTGATACTGCTTTCAAAAATATTTCATTACCTACACTAGGACTTAAAGGTTATAATAATAATGCTAATCCTACTTTTAAACAAATTAAATCTGGATTTATAGTTTCTAATCCTATTAATGTCCGATATACTTTAGATAGTGTCATTATATGGAACGGTATTCACTACACATATATTAAAATAAAAAATAATACTTATACATTATATAATGATGAAACAGTCACATCTATTTCAGAAAATAATGCCATATCTATTATATGTAATAAAGGCACATACTTTCTTTATAAAATAATTGATACTGATTCTAGATATGCTAATATTGATAGTAATGATGAAATAAAACATAATAAAGATATTGAATCCAGTTTTTATGATATTATCTCTGAAATTAATACAGAAGAAATTATTGATTTTAAAAATAATAATTATTGGCAACAAATATTTTTAAATTTCTCTAAATTTAAATTAGATACATTATCTAAACAACATATTACTAATTTATTAAAAGTTTTGGCACAATATATTAATAATTCTACAAACATAAAATCATTTTTAAAATTACTAGTAAAAGATATTCAAAATAATATTACACTTCATAATATATCTATCAAAAATAATCAAGTAATAATATATTCATTAATTGATTATTTTTATAATAATACTTTTACAATAAATGACATCATACCAGAATCACTTACAAATCAAATTATCACCTATTCATCTTTAGATTATAGTGAATCTGAATCTGAATCTGACTCCAATGATTCAGATGATGAAATTAATCAACTAAATGCTAAAAAAATCGCCGAGGAAGAAGCACTAGTAGCAGCAAAAAAACTTGCTGAGGAAGAAGCACTAGTAGCAGCAAAAAAACTTGCTGAGGAAGAAGCACTAGTAGCAGCAAAAAAACTTGCTGAGGAAGAAG